>LUMT01000172.1_pt1 | contig 48516 bp, 49 predicted proteins | sample 729741 | NCBI WGS metagenome assembly LUMT01 (sample SAMN03860299, study PRJNA289734) | marine metagenome | biome: seawater column; feature: ocean; material: water; isolation source: Red Sea water column Station 192 - depth 50m | place: Saudi Arabia: Red Sea | collected 2011-10-15 | depth 50 m
GAGGATTTTACTGATTGGGCATCAGATAAAAAAACAAGAATACAAGAATATTACTATCGTTGGCTAAGAAAAAAATACGATATATTTATGAATGAGGAAGGTAAGCCTATTGGAGACAAATGGAATTTCGATAAAGATAATAGAAAGGGAATTAAACAACTACAGACAGATATCCCTGAAAGAAAAAAATTAGTACCCGATCAAATAACTTTTGATGCCATGGTTGATGTAGAGGAATGTTTTCCAAATTCAATTGGTAGCTTGGAAAATTTTAATTGGGCTACTACTAATGAAGAAGCTGAAAATTTATTAGATGACTTTATTGAAAGATATCTTTTAAATTATGGTTCATTTCAAGATGCAATAAATAAAGAAAATACTTTTATGTTTCACTCATTATTGTCTCCTTATCTTAATTGTGGGCTTCTCGATCCAAAAATTTGCATTGAAAAAGTTGAAAAAAAATATTATGAATCAAACGGAGAAATTCCAGTAAATTCAGTTGAGGGTTTTATAAGACAAGTATTAGGATGGAGAGAATTTATTAAGGGCGTGTATTGGGAAAATATGCCTAAGTATAAAAATCTTAACTTTTGGTCTCATAAAAGTAAATTAAATTCTAATTGGTATGATGGAACTACTGGCATCCCTCCCCTAGATGATGCAATAAATGAATCAAGCAAATTTGCTTATTCTCATCACATAAATAGATTAATGATCATTGCAAATCTAATGAATCTTACAGGCATTAATCCTAACGAAATGTATAGATGGTTTATGGAAATGTATATCGATTCATACGATTGGGTTATGGTGCCAAATGTATATGGCATGGGTTCATATGCCGATGGTGGAATATTCTCCACCAAGCCATACATTTGTGGATCAAGTTATATGCTAAAAATGTCTAACTATAAAAAAGGAGAATGGTGCGATACGGTAGATGGCTTATATTGGAGATTTGTTGAAAAAAATATTAACTTTTTTAAATCTAACCCAAGGTTAGCAGTTATGACTAGATCCTTAGAGAAAATGAACAAAGAAAGAAAAAAGAATATATTTAAAAAAGCAGAGATATTTATTAAAGAAAATACAATTTAAGGTTAATAATCAAGTCCCTCTAGTAAAAATGGAAAAGCATTCTCTGATATTGCTGAGGTGCTATGATCTAGATCATCAATAACTTTGTATCTCCATCTAAAAGCTATCTCATTTTCTTCACTGAAAATGACAAGATTCTTAAAATAGTTTTGTCCTCTCTCAAACCTGTTTGAGCCTTGTTGTTTTGCTCCTTTACTATTGTTTAAAGATTCATGATTAGGATCATTATCTTTTGCACCAAGAATAAACAAAACCTCTCTTGATAAATACCACTCATAACGCTCTCTTTCAATTGGCATATTTCTCATTCCATAAGGATAAGGTTCATCATTCAAAAATGTATACCACCCAGCACTTCCTAAGACGACTCTGTCAACTTGAATATCATCGCTAAATAATAAATATCTGTGAGCAAATTGTGATCCAGCTGAAAAGCCAAAAATTGAATATGTTGAAGTTTGTAAGTCATATTTATTCTTAAAATATGTAAAAAATGAAGATAAAGAATTTTTAAGATTATTTGATTGATTTTTGAGTATTTTTCCAGATGACCTAGCAATTTGAAGAGTGCCAAAGTTTGAATAGTTTGACCGTGTAAAATGTGGTGCTACCAAAATTACGTTCTTGTCTTTTGATGGTTCCAACCATAGGTTTATATATCTTTCAACATCTCTGGAATTTCCGTGAATAATAAATATTACTTTTGTATTTTCATTTATTTCTTTAGGTAGCCTATATAAAATTTCAACATCAGGTTTATCCCATGATGCATAAAGAATCTTCTGCACGTTGTCTGATAATATTTCAGTGGAAAAAAAGAAAAACAAAATGTAGATTAAGCTTTTTTTGAGAAACATATTTTTATTCTAACAATGAATGATTAATATTGGGGTAAAATAAATAATTTAAGATTTTACAATTGCAAAAATATTTAGACATAGTAAATAAAATTCATGCTTCTCCATATAAGCTTACTATCGTGTCAAGTGGCGGAGGCACAAATGCAATATCCGCATTATTAGAGGTTGCTGGAGCAAGTAATACAATTTTAGAGTCACATATCCCCTATTCAAAAGAATCAATGAATACTTTTTTGAACAAAAAGCCAGATCACTATTGCTCATTGGATACTTGTTTAAATATGGCAGCAAGTGCGTATAAAAAATCTAAAGAAGTTGATTCTGAATCGAAAACTAAGCATCTATTAGGAATTGCTATAACAGCTAATCTAGCTACTACCTATGAAAAAAAAGGTGACCATAAATTTTTTATTGTTATTCAGGCATATAACTACACAAAATATCTGGAATGTTTTTTAGATAAAGGTAAAAGAACAAGAGAAGAAGAAGAAGAACTAATTACATCATGTGTTATAAGTTTGCTTGCTCATTCTTGTGGCTTTGAATTTAATCTTCCTACTATTGATGAAGAAATTGCAATCAATGAAGTCATTGCAGAAAAATCTTGGGAAAAATTATTCAACGATAAAGTAGGTTTCATTTCTAACAATACAAGTAATCCAGAACTTATATTTCCTGGTTCTTTTAATCCACTTCATGAAGGCCACATAAAAATGAAAGAATTAGCTGAAAAGAAAACTGGTATGCACACCACATTTGAAATATGTGCAAGAAATGCAGATAAGCCTCCACTCACATTTTACGAGATTAAAAGAACGATTGATCAATTTCAAAATGATGAAAGTTGGATGCTCACTTCTGCAGGCAGATTTAGTGAAAAAGCAGAAATGTTTCCAAACTCAGTTTTTATTATTGGTGCAGATACTTTAATGAGAGTATTTGATGAGAAATTTTATGATAGTCATAAGAATATGATGGAACATATTCAAAGATTTAATGATCACAATATAAATTTTTTAGTTTTTGGAAGAAAAGTAAATAATAACTTTATCTCACTTAAAAATATTAATGTTCCAGATATTATTGTTGATAGATGCACTGGTATTGATGAAAGTTTATTCAGAGACGATATCTCTTCTACAGAAATAAGAATGACTAATAATTAATTGTGTGGTGGTAGTTTCGCTTCAACAAACCACTCATGAACTCTTTTAACAGGATTAAACTTTTTTAATCTCATTTTTTTATTTTCAAGGGTAAATTTTCTAGTTTTTATAGCAGTATAGTGATAAGTGTGACTATCACGAGTTTCGTTTTCAGGTATTAAGTAAACTTTAGTTTGTTTTTTATCAGCCATGTTGGTAGCAAATTATACACAATATTAAAATACTTCAAACTTTTTTTAGAAATTATTTATTTATAATTTGATATAACTTTAAGTTTCCATAAAGCGGAGTTCTCTCTTTCATAATTACACCTATAGTTATCATGTCTAGCATCTCTTTGTGTACATTTTTTCTGTTGGATAAAAAAATTTCATTAAAATTTTCTTTATTAATATCATCATATATATTTCTTATAAGGTTACCTGCCAAAAAGATTCCATCACCCGGCATAAATGTCATTGCGAGTTCAGATAATGTTTCAGCAAGAGATTTTATAAACCCATTGATGATAATTTTTGCTTGAGGATCATCCTGTCTCGATTTTTTTAAAACTTCTTCAGATGATATTTTGTGATTAGTTTTAATTTCATACATATTTGAAATAGCAGAGCCAGAAATTAGATCTTCAAGAACCAGAGATTTTTGACTCTCAAACTCATAATTTTTTTGAAGGCTTAAGTACGAATGAAATGTATTTCCAATTTCAGTTGGTAATACAATATCATTTATTGATATCGATGCACCAAGACCAGTTCCAGGACCAAGAAAAAGTTTTGTTTTATTGAATGAGGCACCTTTTTTAATATATTCGATATCGTTTGAAACATAATCATAACTATACGCAATTGCTTCCCAATCATTCAATAAAGCACATTTTTTTAAATTATATTTTTTTTTTAATTCATCAGAATTAAAAGCATAGTCCTTGTTTGTCATATTAATGGAATTATTGACCTTAGGGCCTGCTACTGAGATTATTAATGTATCTACATTGTTTTCATTAATTAGATCAGATAAAAGTAATTCAAACTTGTCCTCGTCAAAAGTGTTTTTGGTCACTTCTAGAATTTCTTCATCATTCTTAAAAGCAAAAGCGTAACGCATATTAGTGCCACCAATATCAATTAGAAGTGCTTTACTCATTTAAATATTTATATTTCAGACCATAACCATATTTAAATTTTGGTGAATAGTTCTTATCACCTAAATTTAAAGGATTTGATGAATCCGTGTCAGGCCATGAGAATGATAACTTCCCATTAAAATCATAATTTACAGAACCATCGAGATTACTAAAGATCACATCGTTGATGCCTTCAACTGCTGTGCCAGGAAGCCAAATTGAAATAAAAGAGTCTGAGTAGTTAATTTCCTTATCAACTATCATGGGTCGTCCTGAAATAAATAAAGATACTGTTGGAATGCCTTTATTTTTAAATCTTCTTATCTCCTTAATAATTGTTTTATTATTTTTTGAAAAATTTAAGTCATCTCTATCTCCTTCGCCTTCCGCATATGGGCTCTCTCCATATACAAAGATTACATAATCAGGTTTGTTCTTATAAGTTCCATCATCTGAAAATTCAATACTGCCACCAAGGTTTGTGATGTGGTCTGATAGTGATTCATAAATACTTTTTGTATTTGGAAAGTCATTATTTGAAATAGATACTCCTTCCCAAGTTTTTCCCTGCCATGTGATAGTCCAACCGCCCATTTGATTTTCTATGCTTTTAGATTTTTCTCCAATAACTAGGTAATGTTTATTAGGATTCATAGGCAAAATATTTGTTTCATTCTTTAACAAAACTATTGATTCTCTTACGGCTTGTCTCGCTAGTTCTCTATGATTTTTATTGCCTAAATAATTTTTCTGAAAATTATGAGGTTGTCTATCATCAAAAAGTCCCAGGTATTTCTTCACGACTAAAATTCTTCTAACTGCATCATTAAGTCTCTCCATAGCGATTTGGTTATTTTTAACTTGCTCAAGAGTATTCCAATATAGCGCCTCCCATTCAGTTGGAACCATAAATATATCCACACCTGCATTAATAGCTTGTGAGCAATTAGAATCTTCACATCCAGGAATTTGACCATGTCCATTCCAATCACCAACTATAAAACCTTGGAATTCCATCTGAGTTTTTAAAATATCAGTTAAAAGATATTTATTTCCATGCAGTTTTTTATCATTCCAGGAATTAAAACTTGCCATTATAGATAATGCACATGAATCAATGGCATCATAGTATGGCGTGCCATGAATTTTTTTAAGTGATAATTCAGACATAATAGTATTGCCTTGGTCAATACCTTGATCAGTTCCACCATCACCAAGAAAGTGCTTTGCAGTAGCCAAAACCTTCTCATTTCCTAAAAAATCTTCATGAGTACCTTGAAGTCCTTCAATAAAGCTTTTTCCAAGATCTGAAACTAAATTAGTATTTTCTGAATAACCCTCATAAGTTCTTCCCCATAGATCATTTTGAGGAACTGCAATTGTTGGAGCAAATGTCCAAATAATTCCTGTTGAAACAACTTCCCTAGCAACAGCACTGCCAATTTTTTTTAATAAATTGGTGTTTCTTGTGGCACCTAAGCCAATATTATGAGGAAAGATTGTTGCTCCTATTACATTATTGTGACCATGAACAGCATCGGTTCCCCATAATATAGGTATCTTGATTCCATTAACTTGTGGTGAGGCCTCGTAATAGACTTTACTTAAGTTTTTCCAGTCATCTATATCACTATTTTTATTTTGATTCGGAAATCCTCCTCCACCATTTAATATTGTTCCTATATAAAATTTCTTGACTTCATCTGCTGTAATGCTATTGATTTCAGGCATGATTATTTGACCTACCTTTTGCTCTAGAGTCATTTCATCAATAATTTCATCAACAAAATTCGAATAATCTGGCAATTTGCAACTATTAACATCAGACCAATCAATATCTGAAAATACAAAAGTATTAAAGAAAATTAAAAAAAATAATTTTTTCATAATTAGATTACCCAAAAGTAACGTAAATCAAAGTAAGTATGCTAACAATTATTAAGGTATTAAAATTGAACGCTTTAGAAGTTGAAAAGTTAATACCATTTAAATCAACTGCTTTTTGTTGGTCAATATATCCTTGAGCAAGAGAAGTTAAATAACATCCTAATCCCGATGCAAAGAATACAGCACCCATTCTATGTATATAGGGAAATTCAGGAAAAGTTGCCTGAATAAAGACTGACATCACCACAGATAATATTGCAGCAACAAGAACAGAAAGCGTAGTTGCTTTTTTCCAGAATAAAGCAACTAAAAAAATCACCAAAATACCAGGCGTAAAAAGTCCGGTAAAGTTTTGTATATACTGAAATATCTGATCTGAGTTTCCTAAAATAGGTTTTGCCATAACTAAGGCAATTAACATCGATCCCACAACGGCGCTTCTCCCAATCATTATTAGAGATGATTGAGTTATTTCTTGTTTGGAAAACGATCTGCAAATGTCCATTGTAAAAATTGTACTAATACTATTTGTCATAGATGCAAGGGATGAAACTATCGCAGCTATTAATGCAGCGAATGTTAAACCTAACAAACCACTTGGCAATAATTCAATCATCATTGTTGGATAAGCCTGATCTGTTTTTTCTAGTACTGGAAATAACACGGCAGCACATATTCCTGGCAAGACAATTACTAAAGGCATTAAAAGTTTTAAGTATGCAGCAAACATAACACCTTTTTGAGCTTCTTTTAAAGATTTTGCACCCAGTGCTCTTTGAGTAATATATTGATTGAATCCCCAATATGCAAAATGTCCAATCCATACACCTGCACCAATTAAAATCCATATGCCGGGTAGATTATTATAAGATGGATTATCAGGTGATAATATCATGTCAAATTTCTCTGGCATCTGTTGATAAACTTGGAGCATTCCTGTTGCAATACTTCCATCACCTATTTTTGTTAAAGCGATATATGAAACAGCCAATCCACCAAATATTAATAAAACAACTTGAACTATATCTGTCATTGCTACTGCTTTTAGTCCACCCGATAGAGAGTATGCAAGTGACAAAATTGCAAGCAGAATCATACCATTGACTAAAGATAAACCAGTTAGAGTATTTATCGCTATAGATCCCAACCAAAGAACTGCGGTTAGATTTACAAATATATAAACTGTTAACCAAAAAAATGATAGGACCAGACTTACTCTTTTATCAAATCTTTGTTCGAGAAATTGTGGCATCGTATAGATTTTCTTTTCTAAAAAGAGAGGTAGAAAAAATTTCGCCATTACAATAAGAGCAATAGCGGCAGTCAGTTCCCAAACAGCAATTGCCATACCAACAACAAAGCCTTGTCCAGACATACCAATGATTTGCTCTGCAGATATGTTTGCTGCAATTAATGAAGCACCAATTGCCCACCATGGTAATGATCTTCCAGCTAAAAAATAATCTTCTGCGCTCCTTTGAGATCCTGATTTTTTTCTTGATACAAAAGTTGCTAGAGTGATAATCCCAACACAATAAATTCCAATGATTATCCAGTCTAATATATAAAACATTATTACCTATATATTCGAAAACTCTATTGTAGCAATTATAAGAGTCATAAGTTATGGATATTAAAGATAATTACGCCTTTTGCAAGCCAAAAAAAAACAGAGCTTAGCTCTGTTTCTTCAATCGAGTTCCTCAGGGGTCTAAAGTGAGATTTTCTTTAGCTCCTTGGATTCTTTCTCTTGAACTCTAGGTTTTCCGTCTGCAGTTGGTCACTAGTCGGTCACTGTTGGTATAGTTAATATTACTCTAACTAAATTAGTTGTCAACACTTTTTTTATAAAAAAATATAGTTTTTTTCGTAGTCTACATAATTAGTAATTTTGTATAATTAATATGTTCAAAATATACATATAAATGCATACATTTTTACCTAATAAACCTCCATTAAAAAACTACATTAGCAGTAATAGATCATTAAAAACAATTTCAAAAATTGCATCTGAGTTGCCTAAGCTACTCTTAACTAACAGTGTTCAATCTACTATCAGTAGCCTTAATAAAAAAAGTTTATCTATAAATTTTTTATTAAAAAATAAAAAAAATAAAGAAATCAAACTTGCGATGTCACATTTAAGTTTTATTTCTCATGCGTATATTTGGGGTGGGCGAAAACCAGCAAAAGTTCTGCCTCAAGTTCTTGCAAAACCATGGGTAAAACTTGCAAATTATTTGGGCAGACCACCAATTCTTAGCTATGCGAGTTATTGTCTGGATAACTGGTATAAGATTGATCCAAAAAAATCAATTAATCTTGAAAATATAGCTTTAATAAATAATTTCTTAGGTGGCGTTGATGAGGATTGGTTTGTGACCATTCATGTTTGTATTGAAGATGCTGCTTCATATGCGATAGATTCTGCACATAAATTATCTTTATTAAATGACAAAAATAGTGAAAAAGAATTTTTAAAATACCTAAATAATATTTGTAAATCATTAAAAAAAGTAAATGATATTTTCTCAAGAATGCCAGAAAAATGTGATCCTTATGTTTACTATCATAGAGTGCGACCATACATATTTGGAACCAAAGATAATCCAAATTTAAAACAAGGACTAATCTATGAAGGTGAGTTTAATAATAAACCCCAATTTTTTAGAGGAGAAACTGGAGCACAAAGTAGCATAATACCCTTCTTAGATGGAGCTTTAGGTATTTATCACTCAAATGACAATTTAAGACACTATTTAAATGAAATGAGAGACTACATGCCACCTGAACATAGAAAAATGATTGAAGATATTGAACAAAGATCTGTTGTAAAAAATTATATTTCAAAATCAAAAATCTTGATGAGAAAGTATAATCTATGCTTAGAAGAGATAAGAAAATTCAGGGCAATGCATCTCGAATATGCTGCTTCTTATATTCATAAACAAGCTCAAAGAAATAATTCATTTGGAACGGGCGGATCAACCATAAGAGGTACTGGAGGAACACCTTTTATGCGTTATTTAAAAAAACATAGAGATGAAACTCAAAAACAGAAAATTTAAACACCCTCAACCACTGAAACAAGTCTATTTGCCGAACAGTGGACATGCTTTAAAGCATCTTGATAATTTTTAGAGTTGTAACAATCAATAGCATCCTTGTAAGTTTCAAATTCGACTATAACAGTTCTCTCATAGCCATTATTTTCGAATTCAGTTTGCTTGCCTCCTCTAACTAAAAATTTGCCTTTATGAGCTTTTATGATATTTGATGCTAAATCAATATATTTTAAATAATTTTTACTATCATAAATCTCAGCTCTTACAACCCAATATCCTTTGGACATTTTATTTTCTTCTCATCCTCATTTCGTGAAGAATAGGTTCTGTATATCCACTTGGCTGATACTTACCTTTAATGGCAAGCTCACATGCAGCTTTAAATGCAATTCCATCAAAGGATGGTGACATTTTTCTATAGTTAACATCATTTTTATTTTGATCATCTACTACTTTTGCCATTTTTTTCATAATTTCAACAACTTCAACTTCTGAGCAAAGTCCATGATGAAGCCAATTAGAAATATGTTGACTGGAAATTCTACATGTAGCCCTATCCTCCATAAGACCAACATTATTTATATCTGGTACCTTTGAGCATCCAATTCCCTGATCTACCCATCTAACAACATAACCTAATATTCCTTGTGCATTATTTTCCAATTCAGCATTGATCTCTTCGTTTGATGGCAACTTGTCTTTTTTTATAAAAGGTATCATTAGAAGATCATCTAATTTTGCTTTTTCTCTATGCATAAGTTTATCTTGTTCATCTTGAACAGAAATTTGATGATAATGAATGGCATGAATAGTTGCAGCAGTTGGTGAAGGAACCCATGCACAATTAGCTCCTGATTTAGGATGCATAGTTTTGGTCTTGTACATTTCTAACATCTCATCTGGCATTGGCCACATACCTTTCCCAATTTGGGCATTACCTTTAAAACCAGTTTCTAAACCAATATCTACATTCCAATTTTCATATGCGTTAATCCACTTCTCTAACTTCATGTCTGCTTTTGTAACCATTGGTCCAGCTTCCATGCTTGTATGAATCTCATCACCCGTTCTATCAAGAAAACCTGTATTTATAAATATTACCCTATGCTTTGCTACTTCAATGCATTCCTTAAGGTTAACAGTTGTTCTTCTTTCCTCATCCATTATCCCCAATTTGACTGTATTCTCAGGTAAGTTAAATAATTTTTCTATTTCTGAAAATAAATCACATGTAAATTGTACTTCTTCAGGTCCATGCATTTTTGGCTTTACAATATAAATACTTTTTGTTTTCGAGTTTTTGTATATACCATTACCAATGATGTCATGAATTGCGATACAAATTGTGAAAAATGCATCCATTATTCCTTCATAGATTTCATTTCCTTTACTATCTTTTACTGATGGATTAGTCATTAAATGACCAACGTTCCTTACCAACATAAGGCTCCTACCCGGAAGGAGGATCATTTTTCCATTTTTAAGTAAATATTTTCGATCAGGATTTAATTCTCGCGTAATAAATTTTCCTCCTTTATCAAAGGACCTTTTTAAATTACCTTTCATTAAACCAAGCCAATTTCTGTAAACTATTATTTTGTCCTCTGCATCAACTGCGGCTACAGAATCCTCACAATCTTGTATGGTTGTGATTGCTGATTCCATTAATATATCCTTAATACCAGCTAGATCCTCTTGACCAATTGGATGTGATCTATCAATCTGAATCTCAAAATGCAAATTATTATTTTTGAATAAAAGGCCATATGCTCCCTCACCATCATCTTTATACCCGATATATTGATCCTTATTTTGTAGATTTATTTTTGAACCATCTTTCAATGTCATTAAAAGTTCACTATCAATAAATTGAAATTTAAGAACTTCACTATATGATCCTTTTTCAAGTGGTATGGTTTCATCTAAAAATTTTTTTGCAAAGGTAATTACCTTTTCACCTCTTGCAGGATTATATCCACCCTCTCTATGAGCTCCATCCTCATCATTAATAATATCGGTCCCGTACAGAGCATCATACAAACTTCCCCATCTTGCATTTGCAGCATTAAGAGCAAATCTAGCATTCATAACAGGAACAACTAATTGTGGACCAGCAATCTTTCTTATTTCTGGATCAACGTTCCATGTTTTGATTTTAAAATCATTGCTTCTTGGTGAGATATAACCAATATCTATTAAAAAATTTTTATATTTTTCAATATCAAAATCAAGTGACCTATTTTTAATGTGCCAGTCATTTATTTGTTCCTGAATGTTTCTCCTTTTGGTTAATAATTCTTTATTACGAATTGAAAACTTATTAATTACCTTCTCAAATGAGCTCCAAAAAAAATTTTCAGTGAAATCTAATCCAGGAAGTACTTCATCTCTTACAAAATCTTTGAGCGAAGAGGAAATAATTAAATTGTTATCTTCAAAAGAATTTTTTCTTTTGGCAAAAAATTTATCAAGAAAATTCATTTGTAAATTATAACAAGTCCTTTAATTTTCCCCATTATTTTTTATCTAACTTATGTAAAACGGCATTTACATCATATGACCAAATATCTTTTGTTCTATTAGATATTATATTCGTATATTTCATTAGTAAATTCCTTAACAAAATCAGAAATGGATTACTTAAATGATTTAATTTTGCTTGATTCAAAGACTTAATATAAATTGAATTTACTCTATTAACCCTTAAAAAATTATATTTTTTTTGAGATTTTTTAAAATCGTCCCTATATTTATTTATTAAATGACCAAATATAAAAGCATCCTCTAATGCTAAACATGCTCCCTGTCCCATAAATGGAACTATTGGATGAGCGGCATCACCAAGAAATGTTACATTTTTGTCAGAGAGTTTTTTAAGATTTGGTCTCAAATAAATACCCCACTTATAAATTCCGTCATTGTTGTTTAAAGTCGGATATTTGTCTACTATTGAAGCGGGTAATTCCGACAACAAGTCATCAAGCAATCCTTCTTGTTTCCATGACTCATTTTCTTTATTTTTTGATTTCATTGCTGCAACAAAGCTCAATCTATGTTTATCAATGGGATATGTAACAATATGTTGATTAGGAGATAAATAAAAACAAATATCTTTTTGTTCAGATGGAAAAATTGTTCTCCAGACATAATATCCACTGTGTTGTGGATTAATAAAAGATTGTGATGACGTTCTTTGACAAATTGATTTGATACCATCACATGCTGCTATATGCAAAAAATCATATTTTTTGTTATTTGTAAAATAAATTTCTTTTTTGTTCAAACTAATACTTGATACTTCATGATCAAATATAACATTTCCCCCCATTGACAAATATTTATTAAATAAAACTTTATACAAGTTTTTTCTAGTGGCAGTTGAAACGTTTACAGGTATTTTTATAAGTTTCTTTTCATTTGAGAAAAAAGTTGCCTCAATAGGTTGTCTCGAAATCTCATTAAAAGACTCAAGAACTTCCAAATATTCAAGTACTTTTAATCCATTAGGAGAAATCGAAATACCTGCACCGTATTCGCTTATATTTTCATTTTTCTCAAAGATAACACATGGAATGTTATGCATTTTCAAGATATTACCCAATGCAAGGCCAGCAATACCCGCCCCAACTATTACAATATGATTTGAGTAGTCATTCATAGCAGTAAATTTAAGCCAAAAAAAAACAGAGCTTAGCTCTGTTTCTTCAATCGAGTTCCTCAGGGGTCTAAAGTGAGATTTTCTTTAGCTCCTTGGATTCTTTCTCTTGAATCTTGCAAATGCTTTCTCCCTTCGGGCTCTTCCTTCAGCTTCTCTCTAGGTTTTCCGTCTGCAGTTGGTCACTAGTCGGTTGCTGTTGGTACATTTAATATTACTCTAACTAAATTAGTTGTCAACACTTTTTTTATAAAAAAATATGGTTTTTTTATTAGCCTAATAAAATAAAAAAGGGAGTAAAAAAACTCCCTTAAATTAATGAGACAATATTTTAATCAGATCCTGAATAGTATAACCATTCAATTCTGTAAGTTGACTCAGGACCACATTTTGAGATTGCTCTAAACTCATCCCAATAACCATTTTCACGCATCATTTCTCTGTAAGAAGGAACTGATGTAATTATATCGGCTCTTTTTTTAGCACTATAATAATGACGCATAATCACAAAGTCATAGCCTATATCTGCATCCAAGCCTCTATATGGTCTTAAATAATGCTCTCCATAACCAGCTCTATTTCCTAGCTCGATTTCACTAGCCTCAACTCTTGCATTTAGCTCAAGCAGTTTTGTCATAGTTCCACCGGTTTTAAATGTGCATTGTCTGAAATCTACAAAATTAAATCTGTCTCTTTCATCTTCAGGCACTCTGATACCTCTTGCGCGAACACCCATCATTGATATGCTCCTGCCAGTATCAACAGCTTGACCATCAAATTCACTGTTTTCTTCAGCCCATTTTGGATAATCATTCATGTAGGCGCCCCATTCTGTATACTGATCTTGACCAGTAGGCCACCAACCGTACTCTATGATGTCGTATTCAGTTTCTCCAGCCCAGATTGGAACAAAAAGTGCTCTTCCATATTTTAGATTATTTTCTTTTAAAAATTTTAAATACTCCATGTTTTGAGCTTTTACGTCTTCATATGTTTTACCCTCATTGATATTTCCAAAGAAGAATTCTGCTCTGTAGGTGTATTGCTCAGAGGTTTGAGCAAATACATTTCCTATAGAAAATAATAAAAATGATAAAATTAAAAATCTCATACTTTAATTCTTGACGGGAACTATACTGTAAGATCTTTCATTCTCACAAACTCCACCCAAATTTTGTAAAGCTTCATACTCTGGCATTTCACCAGCTTTGTCAGACCAAAAATTAGTCCAATTTTTACCATAATCAGCTATTGAGGAAGTTGTGACTAATTGTACATAATCATAATCCCAGTTTGAGCTTGTTCCAGCGCCAGGGAAAATCATTTTTCTACCTGCAACGTCACCCAATTCTTTAGCAGCCTTAGCATAAGCAAAATAAGCTTTATATACATCTTCAGCAGAAACGTCCTCGCCAAGTTTGCAATCCATATAAACTGCATACGCAGCTTGACCATCCGGTGTCTCCGATACAGTTCGTTGCCATGTGTATATTACTTGATTTCCACTTTCAAGAATTGTGTTAAGTTCTGAAAGAAGCTTACCTCCATTATTAACCCAATAATCATTTCCGCCATAATGAGCTTCTGGATCTGGACTTATTCCAACCCATACAAAGTCATGCGGAAGCTCTCCCGAGTGATAGTATGGTACTAACATTGCTGAGCGATAATCTTTAAAAGCATCGCTTTCTTCGGCCCATTTTGTCCATTTTTCTGCCCATCTCATCATATCATCCATGTCCTTGCCTTCTTTAAAAGTACTCACATAATACTCTGCGACATTCGGCTCATAATAACCTTCATGATCATCTGCATAAGCAGAAAAACCAAAAGCTAAACATAAAATCAAAAATAATTTCATAAATTTCTCCCTATATATTTGATAATATTAATATAACATTAAGACAACAAAAAAATATTACAATTATGTATAAATTTTGTTTCTATTTTATCAAACCGTTTAGATCATATTTTGAAACAAAATTCCAAATTTCTCCAGAGGCATTGATGTTATAAGATTGAATGGTTGGCCAAGTATGGCCCATAGTTGGATGCAGTATTAATTTAACGCTTACATCATTTATGCAACTATTATAAGTCTCATAAGTAATAAGTGAGTAGTTATCATATTTAATAAAAGTCTCTGGGTAAGGATTACATGAATTAAAATTTATCCAATATTCAATAACGTCAGATATACTTTTTGAACCAGAGTTTCCTTCATAGGGAACGACGTAGTCTAACAATCCATGAATTTGTAAAACCGGCATTGGATGTCTTGTGTCACACTCGTCATATGTATTAGTTGTCATTGATCCAGTAACTGATGCAATTGCAGCAAATTTTTCACTTAAATTACAAGCAAGGTGATATCCCATATATCCTCCATTAGACATACCAGACGAATATATTCTTGATTGATCAATTTGAATTTTATCTTGAATTAAGTTAATTACTGTTTCAATGAATTCGATATCTTTAACAGTACTTTTAGAAGTCCATCCACCAACATTCCAATGAGCTGAAAGAGTTGGAGTCGTGGCTCCTTGTGGATAAACTACAACAAAATTATTTTCATCAGCTATCTGCATATAGTTTGTATAGTTCATATGCCTGCTTGCAGATGAACCATAACCATGAAAAGCAAAAAGAACTGGAATGCTTTGGTTAGAGTTTAAATTTTCAGGAGTATATATGTAATAAAAACGTTCACGATTATCATGCAATAAATCGCACTTTTTTAAGCCGACTTGATTCGTTGATATACAGTTCTCAACTGTTATAGATGGATTATTTTGAAGTCCATTATTGTCATCTATATTTGAAGCTGTTGAACTACCTCCGCCACAAGAAATAAGAGAAAATAATAAAATTATAAGAAGAACAATTTTCATAAATTAAATAATAATCTACAAGAGTTTTAAAAAAAAGGGAGCATAAAGCTCCCTCTAATAATAAAATTAGTTTAGTTATTATTATATGTTTTGACAGTTTGAATTATTGAAATATTTCTTATTTCTCTATTACCATCGACCTCTTTTGAGAACTCAGCAAATGAATCACTTGAATAGAGTGTTTCAGCAGACTGCATGGCTTCAGTCATACTTCCAGCGCTTGTATATGCATAATGTGTATAATAATTAACACTTCCACCCATCTGCGCTCTTAATCCATAACTTCCAGCAACATTTCCAGCTTCTTCTTGCGCTTTGGTTACTTTGGAGTAAGCCTTAGCATAAGAAGCTGCATCATTAACTTTCATTCTATAGATGGTATAAACCTGATTATTTTCTGCATCATAATTTCCACCACTTATCAGCTTCATGTTTAAAGATTGCTCAACAGGCTCAATTAAACTGGCTGTTTGTTCTAAATGAGCCTGAAATATTGGATCAGAAAATGAGTCTGTTCCTTTACCAAGACTTTCAGTATCATCATAGTTTAAAACAACAATATGAGTAGCATCATCATAACCATTGAAAACATATTGATGTAAATTTACGACTGCTGGAAATGATTTTCCCCAATCAGAATCCATTAATTCATCTAAAGCTTTAACATACTCTGATGGATTTGAAACAGTAAAAGAATAAGTTGCTATATACCCTGCAGCAAATAATGACTGAGTACTGACAAAAAATAAAGCTAAAAAACTATAAATAAATTTTTTCATAAATCTCTCCTATTAATAATATTAATATAGCAAAGTTTTCCAGAGGAAATTATATAATTATGTATATTTTTTGATTATAAAATTGGTGCGGTACGCCGGTCTCGAACCGGCGGCCTTCTGCTTGGCAAGCAGACGCTCTACCAACTGAGCTAGTACCGCATTTGGTGAATTAATATACTCTTTTAAAGATGAGCTTTCAACAAACCTTCTAGATATTAATTTAATACTATTTTTTGAATGTCATTCAAAATGCCAGACGTGTTTCTTTTAGAGAAAACAAATTTGGTAGGCTCTATATTGATAGGTAAAGTTATATCAAAATTTATTGAATTAACAAGGCCTCCCATAACCTCACTGTCTTCATAGCCAATATGAGAAGCATTTGCAAAAAAAGGATTTCCAAGACCAATGCTGTAGAGGTATTTATTATCTTTTCCATAAACTTTTACAAGGTATGTATCACTTTCATCTGCTAATCTTAACTTTGTAAGCGTTCTTTTTTTAGGAACCCCAGTAATAACTTTTTTGAAAGAAAAATTATCTGGAGAACCAATAAATGTATATATATTGCCTATTTCCTTTTCATTAATTATTGGTTTAAAAATTTTTTTAGTTTCAATATCCTGAGCATTTAGAAAAGAAATTTGTAGTAAAACAAGCAACACAAAAAATGAAATAACTTTATCTTTAGTAACGATTACCATTTCTCCCAATTTATTCCCCATGTGCCTCCCATAGGACCATTAACGTATCCATAATCATATTGTGATTTATCTGAAGGATTTCTACTCCATCTCTCAGTATCATAGCTATACCACCAAAAACTACCATTAAATAAGCCTTCGTAGAAGTCTTCAGTACTTGTAACATCATCCGGAGCAAATACGACGCCAGATAAATCTTCGACTCTCCAAGTATAAACTTTTATAGAATTGTCAGATGGTCTATCAAATTGAACAGTTGTGACATCTTGCTTGGAGGTGTCCTCAACTCCATCTATATACCACTTAAGTCTCAGTTTATTGGTGTCGTATGCAACATCTAAAGAAATTTCAAAAGCATTTCTGGAGTTTGTCGTTTGATCAGTCGTAAAACCAACTGAATCTCCATCAACAAAACCTTGGTTTTCAATGGAACCAATTGCAAAGCCCTCTGCATTGACTTCTCCATATTGGTCTGTATTTGTTTCCATTATTGTTAAAAATTTAGGTCTATAATTATCAAATTCTCCATAATAATTTCCTTCAAACAAGCCAACTTGATTACATTCAGGGTTTCTTCCGGTCCTATTTCCATTAGCATCATATATGTTATATAAACAATCACATGTTGTTACATCTTCATCATCATATAAGCCTACAGAACCATCTGACCAGTTATAACAAACTTTGAAATTTTTACCTGCAACATTTGTAAGATCGTTTATGTGATGCTTCCATTTTACTAGTGAGGGATCCGATTGTGTTGTAGTGTTAACATTTCTATCTGCAAAAGCACTAACATCTCTATCATCATTTGTAAGATATTCATCTCCCATTTCACCATGCGCATGACCCAGTTCATGCATAAGAATATATGAAGTTCGGTCGCCTATTGGTTGGATGTTTGTATTGCCTAAATTTACTCCTCTGCCACTTATCGTTGTCAGAACTGAAATAAGCGTATTATTCTCATACAAATCATCAAATACTCTCGTATTAATGTCTCCTGAGCCTATGCAATAAACATTTTCATCCCAATCATAGCAACCAGTTTCAATGGAAGCTAAAGAAGTTCCATCTGGAGAAACAGGCTCAGCCACAATAATGTCAAAATAGCCTTGAAAGAAACTTGAAATTTCTGAGTCATTCAAGCTATTAATTGAACTCAAAAGTGCCTGTCTAAATCTATCAACATCACTATCTCCAGATTCGTTAGTAACATCATCAAGTGAATCTGCTACAAATAAATAATCTGTGCGGCCAATTGAAGAATCACCACCAACTAAATAATATAAATAGTATTGTTTTTCAGTGGTTGAACCAGAATCAAAACCATCACTTTTATCATCATCTTGAGCAACAGTAACTATTCTTTTGTCAGCAATAATCCAAGTATTAAATTCATCTGATGCAGACAAACTTCCATCAGAAATAGATAATTCAACATTCAATAAGCCAGCAGTCGTAATATTTGACAAATCTAATTGAATATTGCCTGTTCCTTCACTGGTTGATATGAAAATTGAAGGTATTTCAATATCACCAACAGATGCAGAAAATATGAAATCCTCAAGAGAATTATCAACATCAGCAAAGTTAACATCAAATGAGGGATTTTGCTCAAATATTAAATTATGTTTATCAAGATTTTCTTTGGAAACTATTAAAATTTCTGGTCCATCATTTATTGGATTAATTGTTATCAATACCGTACTTGTTTTAGAGATATTTTTTTCGACCGCAGTAACTGTATATGTGAACTCATCTTGTCCAAAATAATTATCATTTGGTTCATATGTTATAGAGGCATCCATTCCAAAAGATAGGAAACCGTTTGATGTTGTGCTGTCTAATGTATAACTTAGGGTAACAGCCTCATTTGCACTCGCTGCTATCGATCCAGAAAAGACTGTATCTTCATCAACGGAAAATGAGCTTGATGCAAGATTTAGTGCAAATGGAACTACAGGCGCACCACCGCCTCCACCTCCGCCACCGCATGAAGTGATAAAAATCAAGATAGCAAAAATTCTTATAAAATGCACTTATAAATTATATAGTAAGCAAAAAAAAAGAGGACAACAAAAGCCCTCTTTTTTTACTATTTCGAGTTAAAAACTTACTCTAAAACCAGCCTTAACAATTGGGCCATGATCTTGATATAAAAATGTCATTTCTTTATATCTAGAGTAAAGTTCAACTTCTTCATCTGTGATGTTAATAGCTTCAAAGAAAAGTTGAGTGTTTTCAGAAACTATATAAGTTGTATTAAAATCAACTTGAGCTCTTTCAACAACGTATAAAGGATTGTATTGATCTGAACCTGCATATGTTTCGCCTTTATAGTTTACTGAAAGCCTTGTTCTCCAATTATCATCTTCATAGAAAACCGATAAGTTAGCTGCATCACCAAACCCTGGAAGTGCAAACTGCTCACCAAGCGCGGCAGGATCTGCATCAGTGTCTCCACCAACAAATGTAGCATTAGCTAATACACCAAAATTGTTGTCAAAAAGATGTTGTATTGCGACCTCGAAACCATCCAAGGTTCCATCATATTTATTAACTGGTTGGGCTAAGTTAAAAACATAAAAAGGATCATCTGAATTGCCTATAAATATTGCATTTCCAGTATTTGGATCAGGAATACAATCTGCAGACCCATTACATCCAAATGTAAATCCAGTATTTACAAGCCAAGCCCAATCATATGCATTAGACCAACCACAAGCCCAATATCCTTGAGGTGCAGTCCATTGACAAAGAGCATCATCATTTTCAGGCACAATCAGTTCACCTCTTGGACCTCTTGTGACATCTCTAACACCATTGAAAGGACCGCTATTAAGACCGGCACCATGATAATCTTTAATTTCTTTTCTAAAATAATTAAGTGCAAAATAACTGCCTTCAGCATAATAAAATTCATATGCTAAATCTAAATTTATAGACTCGTATGGTTGTAAATTTGGATTACCTGTACCCAAAGTCAATGGATATCTTGGATCAAATGCTCCAACACTTACGGTTGAATCTAATTGCTCAAGGTCCGGTCTTGCAATAGTTTTACTTAATGAAGTTCTTACAACAGTATCCTCATTTACATCAACTGAAACATTTATATTAGGTAATAAATAATCAGAATCACCAATTCCTGTATAAACTGTCGGTTCAGTTATGACACCAACTTTATTTCCATAAACGAATGCTCCGAGACTCCAAGCAGTATTAGTTGGCACAGTAGTTGTTGCTGTAGAGGCTCTTTCTTCATCCTCATACCTTAATCCTATTTGTGCTCTAACTGGCATCCCATTCATTTCTGCATCAAAATTAAAGTTAACAAATATCGAATTAAGTTCTTCAGTAATTATTCCATTAGAATCTCTTTCACCAAAGCAACCATCAACAACTCCTCGTATTGAAGTTCTGTTTCCATCGTAACCAACATTTGAACCCAATCCATTGGGGTTACCATCAGCATCAAAAGCATCATTTGCTAAACACTCTGCTGGCCAAGTATATGGAGTATTGCTGTTATTCCACCATGTTCCATCACCTGAAGAAAAATCTCCAACAAAACCAGCTGCACCAAACCAATATAAAGCATCAGCTTTTGATATGTTTAAATAATAAAATTGAGTTCCTGATCCAAGATAATCTGGAGCATTGACAGTTGTCCAAACATCATCTGGCATAAAAGCATATGTCATCATCACTGGATTACCATCAGCTATTTTTCCGTTGATAAGTTGATTAAACCACTTTTGATTAGAGAAAGTAGTGTCCATCTGTGATACACCAAACTCAATGGACGATAACGATTCCATAAAAATTCCATCATTATTATCCCATGTACCAATTAATTGAAGTTGATTAAGATCACTATCTCTGTCTTGATAATTTAGGAATGCTTGTCTTGGCCCCATATCACTTCCATCAAATTGAGTAACATTAATTGGAGTTCCTTGAAAACTTTTGTCCATCTCCCATGTAAGTGCACCAACCTGATTACTGAAGTCAAAAGATCTTGCTCTCAAATAACCTGAAGCCTCCTGAACAGGCCACCATCCCCAGCCTTGCCAAGCACCATTAGAAAACTGAAGAATATTATTTTGAGTTCCTCCTGGAGTTCCTTTAAATCCAGCTACAGAATCATGATAATCAAGTGTAAGATTTAAATTATCATTAATCTGATAATCAAAATTAATACCAATTGATTTATTATTATTTGAAGAATTTCCGTATTCAAAATCATTTTGAAAACTATCTCCGTCACCTGGTGCCTCAGCTGTACCACTAATGACAGCGCCTTTTTCGTTAATTGTCATTTGGGTTGTATTCCAACCAGCAAAATATGAACCTGTTGTAATACCTGTAAAATCAAAACTTGTACTTGACGCAGTATAGTCAATTGTCATAACTAAACCATTTGACCACTCGTATTGAAATGCTGTTTGAAGATTGTCTCTTTCACTTTGATTATCTTTAAATTTATACGCAAGTGATTCTGGATAAAAATACACTCCGTCAGCTCTCTGATTTGATGAGGTTATGACAGCACTAGATGGAACAGTTCCACCTCTTACATCACTTGGCAACCAAGTAATCTCATTGGTACCTTCTTCTCTATTATGTCGTTCTTGATGAGATCCTGAAATTGAAAATCCCCATTTATTTCCTCCATATTCACCATTTGTAATATAAATAAAATCTAACTCAGGAGTAAAATCGTCTCCATTCACGTTTTTTGAATGTTGATTCAATCTAAAGCTTACCGCGCCTCCATCATCTGCTCCAATTGGCTTGGCTGTAACCATATTAATAGTAGAACCAAGACCGCCTGTTGGCAGTACAGCATTTGCAGATTTATAGACTTCAACAGCAGCTACACCATGACCAGATATGTCTCCAAAATTGAAAGATCTTCCGCCACCGTATTGAGGGGGAACTGTTGGCATAGTTCTTCCATTTAAAGTTACCATGTTAAATTCAGGACCTAACCCTCTGACAGATACTTTAGTACCTTCATCATTTGACCTCTCAGTTGTAACACCGACTAATCTTGATAAAGCCTCAGCAAGGTTTCCATCTGGAAACTTACCTAAATCCTCAGCCGTTAATGCATCTACGACACCAACATTATTTCTTTTAATCTCAATGGCATCTTTAAGACTTGATTTAATTCCAGTTACAACAACCTCTTCAATATCATCTTCAGATTCATTATCTTGAGCAAAAATAACGAAAGATAATGGCAACATTAATAATAATGATAAAAAATACTTATTCACATTTACCCCCTAGGTATTTGGATACTCTTCAATGATTAACATTAGACGTTTTCATCATATTAATGTCAAGATAAAAGATATATATAATATTTATGTTTGAAGCAGTATATATATATGAAAAACTTATATCTCGAGAAACTGGATTGTTTCATCACCAAAATCAGACCACCATTCCATGCCCATAAGATGAATTTTCTCAAGATTCTCATCTGAGCTGTCATCAAGCATTTTATTAACTTTACCAAGTGGAGAATTAATCCTTAAATAATTATTTTCAAAAAAACTGAATGCAATCTGGTTATGTATTTCTGAGTCTAACATCATTCCCATTATGTCATTTCTCAACCAACCAACACCTCCCCAGTTAGTTGAGTTTTCTCCTTCAATTTTTATTTTATTTTGTCCCGCGCCAATACTTAATATTTTTATATTTTTTGTATCAAGGATTTTTTTAGAATATTGATAACCTATTAAAGTAGGATTATTGGTAACAATACTTCCATCAATCATCCAAGAATCATCCTTCATTTTATATGAAGGGAAATACATTGGAGCAGCACTTGATGCTGCAATAGCATCCTTGAAAGTGACCTCTGGAGTATTATGAGAATCAAAAATTTTATGAGAGCGATTTTCAATATCATATGCATAACATAGGAATGGTTTGTTTGAATCTTTAATTGTACTATTTTTAAAAACTTCATCTAAAAGTTGAAGTCTTCCCTCACTCTCATATCTTGGTCTTGCTTGTATTAATGAAGCTTTATCCCAAAAAAAAGAACTTTTCATTATTTTATCCAAGTATCCTCTATCCCAATATCGCTTGATCTTATCTGCTGAAAATCCACCATATGCGAAGCATGCTGCATTAAATGCCCCTGCGCTTGTTCCAATAAACATATCGAAAATATCTGAAATTTTTTTTCCAGTTTCTGCTTCAAACTTTTTTAAGAACACTAATGAGGCTATAGTCCTAACACCGCCGCCATCAAAACAAATTATTTTTTTTGAATTAAAATTAGGCAAATAACTAAAAAAATTAATCATTTACTATTTTTTTATCTAATAAAATTGCAGCTTCTTTTAGTCCACCTATATTTAAGACATCTTCATAGCCAAGCTTAATTAGGATATCGGTTGCTTTTTGTGACCTATTACCACTCCTGCAATATAAATATATTTTTTTATCTTTTGTTATTTTTTCTTGAATTATTGAAATATTTTGCCATTGTATATTTGATGCATTTTCAATATGTCCAGATTGGAACTCTTCCTCGGTTCTAACATCTATAATTAAATATTCATCTGAAATGATGCCTAAACTAAAAAATATTATAAAAATGTAAAATGCTTTCAATTTTTTCTATTTCCAGTCATTCAAGATCATATCTGATGCTTTTTCACCAATCATGATCGTTGGAGCATTAGTATTTCCTCCAATCAGGGTTGGCATTATTGAAGCATCAACAACTCTTAAACTCTCTATACCATGGACTTTTAAATTACTGTCAACAACCGACATATCATCAGACCCCATCTTGCAAGTGCCAACAGGATGATAAACTGTATCTGCTTCCTCTCTAATTGCTTGCTCTATTTCTCTATCATCGTCTATGTTAATAGGCCTTAAAGTATCCCCTGTATATTTTGAAAATGAATTTGAGTTCATAATTTTCATCATTTTTTTATATCCCTTTATCATGTCTTTCATGTCATCAGGATGGGATAAGAATTTTGGATCAATATTAGGATCATCAAATGGATCTGATGACTTTAGAGTAACCTCACCTCTTGATTTTGGTCTTAATAAACACATATGGCAACCTAATCCATGACCCCATAACTGAGTTCTGCCATGATCAACGACCATCGCAGGAAGAAAATGAAGTTGTATATCAGGTATTTGAATACCATCTTTTGATTTAATAAAACCGCCTGCTTCAGCAACAGTTGAAGTGAAAAGACCAACTTTTGCGAAAATATATTTTAAAATTTCTATTGGAAATTTGAACAAAATTGATTTAAGCGACATTCCAATTAATTCAATAGAGTCATATCTGTGCACGGTTAGATAGTCAATATGATCTTGTAAATTTTTACCAACACCTGGAAGTTCATGTAAGTGTTCTATCCCATGTTTATTAATCTCGTCTCTTGGGCCAACTCCTGATCTGAGCATGATTTGAGGAGATCCAAATGCTCCAGATGAAAGAATAACTTCTTTGTTTGCTTTTAAAATAAAGTAATTGCCATCTTTATCAATACATTCGACACCCACTGCTTTTTTATTCTCAATAACAATTTTGTTCACATTTGTATCAGTTAAGATAGTTAAGTTATCTCTATCCAAACAAGGAACTAAGTATGCTTTTGCAGCACTGCATCTTTTTCCATCCTTTTGTGTACATTGATAAAACCCAATACCTTCTTGTTCTTCTCCATTAAAATCTTCATTAAATCCAAAAATCTCAGATCCACTTTTAACAAAATCCTTGACAGGTTTATTTTCATGACGAATCTTTGATACATTTAGTGGACCGTCTTGACCATGATAATTATTATCAAACATTTCATTATGTTCAGCTTTTTTGAAGTAAGGAAGAATTTCTTCATATGACCAGCCTTCATTTCCTAATTGTGACCAGTGATCATAATCCCACTTGTGGCCTCTCACATATAACATTGCATTTATAGAGCTTGAGCCTCCTAAAGTTTTACCTCTTGGTTGAAAACCTTTTCTATGCTCCAGTGATTCTGCTTCAACTTTATGAGTCCCGCCAGCAGAATCAACAACTTCTTGCACTGGCTGAGCAACTAACTCTTTCTCAAATTCTTTTTGTGGCACAGTTTCATAATTCCAACTGACGGGATTATTCTTACCAAAAAACGCAAAACCAATTGGCACATGGATTCTAATGTCATTGTCTTTCGAGCCAGCATCAATTAGGCACACATTATTTTTTGGATTTTCGCTTAATCTATTCGCTAGGACACATCCTGCAGATCCAGCGCCTAAAATAATAAAATCATAATTGTTCATTTATTTGTAATCAAAAAATTATTTAATTAGTTTAAGTTTTAGAATCATAGCTGTAAACTTTGTTTATTAAATTTTTATGAATACTTTTTATATATTAATTTCAATATGGGTCCTAATAGGTCTAATTACATTTGTATATTTATTCTTTGAGAGTGCTCCATATGGCCGTCACATAAAAGAAGGTTGGGGAGTTGAAATTTCAGCTAGACTTGGATGGATAGTAATGGAATCTCCATGTGTAATATTGATGTTGATTTATGGATTTATCGTCAGAGATCAGCTTCAAACTGTTCATACAATATTTCTTTTAATATGGCTAACGCATTATGTGCATAGAACATTTATCTATCCTTTCTTAATTTCGATGACAAATCCAAAAATGCCAATTTCAATTGCATGTTCAGCATTCTTTTTTAACATTGTTAATGTAAGTATTCAGGCTTTTGGGATTTTTTACTTTACTGAGTACTCTGAAAACTGGATTAATAGTCCAATTTTTCTTATTGGTTTGTTAATTTTTATAACTGGAATGTACATCAATATAAAGTCTGATTATATTATTGTTGATATGAAAAAAAATAAAGGTCCTGGTTATCATATTCCAGATAAATTTTTATATAAATATCTATCTGCTCCTAACTATTTTGGTGAAATAATTGAATGGATAGGTTGGGCGATTTTAACTTGGAGCATTTCTGGTGTTGTTTTCTTGATTTGGGTAATTGCAAATCTTTTTCCAAGAGCAATATCCCATCATAGATGGTATAAAAGTAAATTTGAAGATTACCCTAAAACTAGAAAAGCAATAATTCCTGGAATTATTTAATCAAACCCATATCTTTGATTTGATTTGCGATTTCTAATATAGAGTCCTCAGAAGGTCTTGGGTTCCATCCTAATATATCCTTGGCTTTTGTTGCCTTTACAACACTCCTTACTCTCCCTAAATACGGCACTGTAACTTTTAACTCTTTATTAAAGACTGCCAAGATCTTTGCTAGCCATACTGGAACTGAAAATGTAGGTGCTTTATCAAACCCATTTTTTCGAAGAAGATTTGCTATGTCTCTATACCACAAATCACTTTCTGCTAAAGCAAATCTTTCTCCGTTGCTTTCAGTATTTTCCATTGCCAATATATGCGCAGTTGCAACATCACGCACATCAACAAAACCAAATTGGAGTGGAATGGCGACTGGCATCTTTCCAGTTACAACCATCTCAATTGCAAAATTCGAAACTCCTAAGTCGCCAGATAAAGATGGACCAATTACAAGAGCTGGATTTATTACAGCAAATTCAAATGGATTATCTTCCTGATCAAGAAAATCCCAGGCAGCTTTTTCAGCTAGAGTTTTACTTTTAGCATAATTACTAATTTTGGGATTATCAGGATCGGACCAATCATTCTCATCATAATCAACTTTTTCAATACCTGTTTCAAAAATTGCAGCAACTGATGATGTTAAGACTACTTTTTTTACATTATGTTTTTTTGCAAACTTTAATGCACGCATTGCTCCTTCCACTGCAGGTTTTACAAAATAATCTTCAGTATGATTTTCAAGTGCGAGAGGTGAAGCAACATGAAGAACGTAATCACATCCCTCCATGCCTGCATCCCAACCGTCATCGCTAGTTAAATTAAAAGTAAATAGGTTCAGATTTTCTGTTGAAGTGTTGGAGTTTTTTAATGCGTCTATTATTTCATTTTTTCTTTCTGGAGATCTTATTGATCCATTAACTGCATATCCCTTATCTAACAATTGTTGAACACAATGAAGGGCAATGTAGCCAGTTGCACCGGTAACTAAAACTTTTTCCATAATCAATGCTCCTAATTTCTATTAATTGTAAATTAATTTGACTTAGTTTTCTCTATTGCAGCAGCATAACTAATGATTGACATGTCATCCCATTTTCGACCAATCAGTGAAATTCCAACAGGAAATTCATTTAGTTCGAAATATGGGATTGTTATGTGTGGCATCCCATTATGTGCAGCATAACCACCACTACTAATTAATAAAGAATCTCTCATTGCTGGCCAGTCACCTCCTTGATAATTTATTTTCCAGGCAGGCCCTCTAGTTAATCCAATAAATGCATCTAAATTATATTTGTTAAGTAATTTAAGAGTTGCTTCATATGATTTTTTAATTTTGAATTTGGACCAAAGGTACTTTAAATAGCTTTTGCTATTAAGAGATTTATAAAAAATATCTTGACCAAAATATGGCATTACAGTTTCCTTATTGTTGTTATTAAAATTAACAATATCTTCTAAATTTTCCATAGCTGAGTCTGATTCTTGAAGATATTTTTCAAGATCAATCCTAAATTCATACAAAAGAATATAATACTCTGCTGATTCTGGATATGTTCTATCATCATAAATATCAATAACCTCGCCTCCCAAAGAAGAAACAAGAATTCTAATTTCATTATGTAATTTAATTACATTTGCATCTTTATTGTCTGAATTAAGTAATCCAAACCTTTTTCCATCAAGTCTTTTGTTTTTTACTACACTTGAAAAATTAAATTCAAAATCATCTGGTATCAAAAACGTTGCTTCATCATTAATGTCTTTTCCAGATATTGCCTCAAGCGTTTTTGCAACAATTTCAACATTTTTTCCCATTGGTCCTGCAGTATCCTGAGAAGATGAAATAGGAATAATTCCTGATCTGCTTACAAGTCCTGTAGTTGGCTTCATTCCAACTATTCCATTTATTGAGGATGGACAGGAAATAGATCCATTTGTTTCTGTACCAATTGCAATATCAACCAATCCTTGAGCTACAGCAACCGCTGAACCTGAACTAGACCCACAAGGATTATATTCATCACTTAAAAAATGTTTGGTTTGGCCACCAAAACTTGACCAACCACTAACGGAATTTTCAGACCTAAAATTTGCCCACTCTGATAGATTAGCCTTTCCAAATATAAAATAATTTGCTTGAATTAATTTATTAACAACAAATGCATTTTTTTCAGCAATATTATCCGATAAAGCTAAAGATCCAGCTGAGGTTACTTTACCTTTAATATCAATATTATCTTTAATGACAATGTCTACCAACTCTCGATCATATGTTTTGTTATAAGTTTCGATGAGTGAATTTTTTTGGTCATTGGTAAATGCAAAAAATGAAATTAATAACAAAAATGAAAATAAAAAATACTTTCTTAGCATTAAGTTACTCTTTTTCAAGAGCTTCTTTCACGCTAGGGTGAATTATTTCACCGCCTTTAATATTTAAGCCATTTCTTATGTGCTTGTTAGTCTCGAGAGTACTTTGAACTCCTTTTTGTGCAAGCTCTTTTATGTATGGAAGAGTTACACTATTGAGTGCCTCCGTAGCAGTCAATGGAACTGCTCCAGGCATATTTGTTACGCAATAATGAACAATATCATCTTCAACAAATATTGGATCATCATGTGTCGTTGGTTTACTTGTTTCAAAACAGCCTCCTTGATCAATAGAAACATCTACCATCACTGTGCCTGGTTTCATACTCATCAACATATCTTTTTTAACTACTTTTGGGGCTTCTTTGCCAACAACATAAACACTTCCTATAACAAGGTCAGATTCATTTATTGAAGATTGAATAGAATCCTCAGTTGATAAAATATATTGAATGTTATTTGTTCCAAATTTTGACATTAGGTCGTCTAATTTTGACTGGGATGAATCTAGAACTTTTACAAATGCTCTGTTATTTATTGCTTTAATAATGGATTGAGTTCCAGCTACACCAGCTCCAATAACAGTAACATTTCTCGGATTCATATTTTCCATTTCACCCAACAAGATACCCTTACCTTTATATGGTTTTAGCAAATGATACGAGCCAACTATGAAAGCTAGTTGGCCAGCGATAGTGCTCATTGGAGCAAGGAGCGGCATAGAGCCATCATCTGAAGTTACAGTCTCATATGCAATACCTGTCACACCGGTGTCTATTAATTTTTTTGCATTTGCGGGATCACCAGCAAGATGTAGATAGGCAAATAGAGTTAAATCATCTCTAAGAAATCCATATTCATCTGGAATCGGTTCTTTAACTTTCACTATCATTTCTGAGGATTGATACACCTCTTCTGCTGATTGAATTAACTTTGCACCAGCATTTAAATACTGATCATCAAAATATCCAATTCCAGCTCCAGCATTTTTTTGAAAGATAATCTTATGTCCAGAATCTACCAAACATTTTACTGAATTTGGAGTCAAGCCGACTCTACATTCATTGTTTTTTACTTCTTTTGGAACACCAATAATCATAGTATGTAAAATGTACCACAAAAAAAAGAAGCTGCCTAAGGCAGCTTCTTTTAAAATATTTACTTAATTTCTTTTTGTAAAGTCCGGCATAAAGTCTTTTGCACTGCTGTTATAGAAAGTCCAACTATGATAAACATCTGGAACCTCTGCACAGCTTGCAAATTCGCTAAACAATGGAAACATTTCATCTCTTACATCTTTTTCAAAAGAACTTGCTGCTTTATCCATTGAATCTTTGCTATCAGTAAAATTTGCCCACATGAAGTCAATGTTAGCATCTACATGAGAGCCATTGGGATTCTTATGAGCAAAATAATTTCCAAAAGAGTAGTTTGTATCACTATAGTCAGAATTACCAACTGCGTTTACAAACCCAGGTAAAAATTCTTCTGCGTCATTTCTTCCTGCGCCGTCGATATAATTACATCCGTAATATTCACTATAAAAATAACCACTTTCATTAGTGCTCCCGTATGTGCCAGGTGCAATTGGATAATCAGCATCAAATGAATTTCTGCCAGGTCCATCGCAAACCATTACATTTGAATATTCCTCTGCCCAAGCTTGACCATCTTCATTTTGAGACCATGCTTCCCATTCAGCATCAGCTTCTTCTTTAGAACTCCAATTTAATTCCCACCATAAAGTATCTCCAGTGGAGTTTGTATCCGCTGCAGGAACATATCCCCAAGCACCATATAGAGATTCTGCTGTAATTAATTTTTGCCAATCACCAATCATCTTCATTGCATTCTCTGCATTAAAATCAGGTCCAGCTGAACATGCCATAAATTCAGCATATGCTTTACCGCCGCCAGCACTATCTGATGATGACTCAATAGACATTTCATTTGAACAGCTTGCAATAAATAAAGCTCCAATCACACTAGCAAATACTAGTTTATTTTTATTTAACATATTTTTCTCCTCTGTAAATGTTTATTATGATTCCACATGAAACAATTTTGTATATATTTTCCATGTATCATCTTTTTTTAAAAAAGAGAATGAATCAATAAATATCATTCCCAAGTATGCCTCTCTTATTTGAACAATTGCTGTATCACCAACAATCTCACAAGAAATTATTTCAAGAAATTCTTCATCGCCCTTTTCTTTTGGTGAAGGTTGTTGAGCTGAAACAAATTCTGAAAACTCATCTAAATTCATTTCATGAAGTCCGTCAGGTAAGTATCCTGAAATCATTGCATTGTTATCAAAAGCCTCTTTAATTTTGTCTGAATCAGATTCGCAGCATCCTGCATAATAAACATTAATACATTTTTCAATTTGTTCTTTATTGGTCATTATTTCTTCTTCCTTTGAAACCCATTCATTAAAGTCCTATGGTCATTTGTGTAGGCTTCCATGGCATTTTTTAGGTCATCATTTGTATCACCAAGAACTTGGAAGCTTTTCACAATAAAAGTTTCAAGAAATTTATCTCTGTGAGGCGCTTCTGCAAAAGCATTCATATGGAAAATAGCATCCTCATTTGAATGATAAACCTCCATCAAAGAAACATTTTTTTTATCCTCTGAAATCCAATATTTGTAATACATTGTTTTAGGCTCTGTTTCATTAACAGCAGTCACTAAATAATCTACAAATTGTTCAACACCATCTGATTTTCCATCAGCGATTTCTAAATCCAAATAAAAAATTATTGGATTCTTTTCATGATGCATGCCAAATAGTAAACCTGGCAATATTAAAACAGACAAAAATAAATTTCTCATATCGAACTCCTCTAATTATAAGATACTACTATATTTTATATATTTCGATATTTTTATGTTTAAAATATAGCAATATTTTTATATAACTTTTAAATAATGAGTAAAGCAAAAAATTTAATCCATAAATGGCACGAAGTTATTGAAAGTGATGATCTTAAAATGCTAGATGAAATTATTGCTGATAACGCTGTATTTTCATCACCTGTTGTCTTTAAGCCAATGCAAGGCAAAGAAATCACTATGATGTATCTCCATGCAGCAGGTCAGTCTTTTAATATGGAAAAGTTTAAATATACAAAAGAAATTCATGATGATATGAATTCTGTATTAGAGTTTGAAACATATATAGATGACATCTCAGTAAATGGTGTTGATATGATTGAGTGGAATGAAGACGGCAAGATAAGCAACTTCAAAGTCATGATTAGACCATTCAAAGCAGTTCAAAAGGTTCAAGAAAAAATGATAGAGGCTTTAGAGAGTCTTAATTAGCTTTTATCTTTGGGTCTTGATTCATTAACAACTAGTTCTCTTCCGTCAACTTCAGTTCCGTTTAATGCTTCGATAGCAGCTTCTGCTCCATCGCTCATTTCAACAAATCCAAAGCCTCTTGAACGACCAGTTGCTCTGTCTGTAATAATTTTTGCAGAATCAACTGTACCGTATTCGGCAAAAACATTTTCTAGATCTTGGTCTGTTAATCCCCAAGATATATTTCCGACATATATATTCATTTATAATCCTAAGTGAGAAATAGAAATCTTACATTAAATATAGAGATAATAGTAAAAAAATTTAACTTAATTTACGTATCCGAAATAAACAAATATTGACCATAGAGAAAAGTAAATTATTGCACCGACTGATAATCCAATAATTAAAGTGGATATTTTTGTAAATAATTTGTTCATCCACTTATAGTATCAAAAGTTATACTATGAAACTATGAAGATCGATTGGATATTAATTGGGTGGATTATTGACATGATTTTAAATGGAATTGTGTGGCTTATTATAGTTGCACTTGCTATTCCGCTAATTGATAAGACTGACAAATGGACAAGAAAAGCTGTTAAATTAATGGGCAGTGCTGATGATTTTGTAAGAAAAGTTTTAGAAGATCTCTTTGAGTTGATTGAAAAAAAGAATTTACAAATTCTGACAGCTTTTGTATTAATGATTATTTTAGGTGTTCTTGCTCAAATAGGCTTAATACCAAAATTAATAACTTGATCAGTTCATTTTAGAAAAAAATTATTTCCAAGTCCCGTATTCACTTCTTTCTTTTCTTCTCAGTCCAAAAGGACCAGCAATAAAAATTGTAATGGGCTTAATGCCAGGCTTTAAGTCAACTCGGTGTAAATTGTCAGCACTTCTAAAACCTATATAAAATTTTCCACGCCATTTTCTTTCTTTTTTAATGTTTGTCTCCCAGTAGCCGCCACTGAAAAAACATATAAATAATAATGCCATAGCAGTTTGTCAAAATAAAATACATTGTTTAGGATAAGTATTGTGAATAATTGGGTTAATTGGGTTATCTTTGGTTGCTTAGCAATATATATTTTTATATATGTAGTTAAACTGGCATACAGCTAGTTATTTATGGTCACAAAGAACATCGGTACTTCTATCTTTCGGTTCTAATGAATTAATCTTCCATCCTTCAGAAGTATTGATATAAACATAATGTGTCCTGCCTTCGAAAAGCAATTTATCACTGTTATCGTATCTAGAGTAATCAGCGCATAATAAATAAGTATCATCTTTAACATTAGTTACGCTAATATTATCTATCACGCTGTATGCATAACCTTCTTGTATGTTGGCTTTGAAATCTTTAAAAAAAAGAATTAAATCTTCATTTGTTTCCGCAATGTCATTAAATGATTTTAAGTCAACTGGGGTATCAAAATAACTAGCAATACTTTCAAAATCATTGGCAATAAAATCATCTACATAGAGTCGATATAATTTTTGTATTTCAAATCTATTTAAATCATCTTCATTATTTACAGAACAGCTTACTGCAAAAAAGACACAACAAATCATTATCAACTTTTTCATAACATCTCTTATTAATAGATAATTTAGATAGATAATGCCAGGCTAGCTTGTGAAGATAAATTATATATTTTATGTATATTGTCTATAGCTAATTAAAACTCCAAAACCTCACAACATTCTTAACCACTAGATAAAAAAAGCCCACTAGTGTGGGCTTTATAGTAAATTGGCATCCCGTAGGGGAGTCGAACCCCTGTTGCCGGGATGAAAACCCGGTGTCCTAGGCCTCTAGACGAACGGGACAGATATGGAATCAAATAAGATTATCAAATCAAAATTATTTAATTTTTTTCTTAATTCGGGACAAAAAACCCCTCATAAAACTTGCTTCCATTTCATCAGGCTGAAGCCTTGTAAACATCCTTTTAATTCGAGAAATAATTTTCTTGGGATTGTCTGGATCTATAACGTCAATATCTACAGCAGTTTCAATGAAGTGATCAATTAATCGTTGTAATTGATCAGAATTAACTTCAGGATAATCTCTCCATTCTTTGTTTTTGTCGTCAGAAGATGCTTTTAGAATTTCGTAACAAATAATTTGTGCAGACATTGCTAGATTAAGAACTGGATATTCTGGATTTGCAGGAATCTCAATGAGTTTGTTAGCAAGTTCCAATTCTTCATTAGTAAGACCCCTATCCTCTTTTCCAAAAATTATTGAAACTTCTTTCTTTGAATTAACTTCATCACAAATATTATTTGCAGCTTGCTCTGCATTCATTATCGGCCATTGGATAGATCTATCTCTAGCAGATGTTGCATAGACAAAGGTGCTATCTTTGATAGCATCTTTTATGGAATCAAAAATAGTTGCATTTTCAAGAACATCAGTGGCATTACCAGCAAGAGCAGTTGACTCACCAGAAGGAAAAACCCTTGGGTTTACAAGTGATAATCTTTGTAATCCCATCGTCTTCATTGCTCTAGCAACAGAGCCAATATTTCCAGGATGGATAGTATCAATTAAAACTATGTTTATTAAATTTGTTTCCAAAGTCATACAACTATTATCCTCATTTCTATTACAATAGCGACATGTCAAAACAAGCTTTGTTAAATATAAATCTTTTGGCTGCCCGTAAAGGAGCAGCAGAGTTAGAATTTGCTGTAAAAAAAGTACACAGTTTAGATTCATCTAAAGGGACTCCAGATGGATATTTAAAAGCAATAGAAAAAAGAGTAGAAGAATTAGTCTTTGAGGAAGTCATGAAATTTCAAAAAGAAGATAATTTTTTAAGTATTCATAAAGGACACATTATTAATAATTCAAATATTACTTGGGTGCTAAAGCCAATTGATGGAGTTGAAAATTTTATAAATGGTTATCCACACTTTTCGATTTCTTTATGCTCAATGACTGATAATGAAATAACAACAGCTGTGGTCATAGATCCTATTAGAAGAGAAGAATTTTCAGCATCTCTAGGTGGTGGTGCAGATTTAAACAATAATAAAATTCGAGCAAGCAAACAAAATTCATTAGACAATGCGATGCTGTCTTTTAAGAAATCTAATAAAAATGATGAATTCAATTTTGAAAATGCTTACAAAGAACTTGCTAACCAAAATTTAAATATGCGTGAAAGCGGATGTCTTTCTCTTGATCTCTCATACGTTGGCGCTGGAAGATTGGATGGAGTCTGGGGTTATGACATCAGTCTTATCGATTTTGCCGCAGGAGGTTTAATTGCTCAAGAAGGAGGTGCTTTGGCTAGCAATTTCAATGGAAACCCAAAGTTTTTAATGGAAAATAATATTATCTCTACAACATCAAAGATATATAAATCTGTTCTTAAATCAATAAAATCAAATTTTACAAATTAAGGCATTTCATCAAAGTCTGCACCTTCGGGTTCAGGAATTGCTAAATCATCTTGAGTTAATGTTAGAGACATTAATATATTTGCAACAACATATATCGAAGAGTATGTACCTATAACAACCCCAATTATAAGAGCCAAACTAAAGCCTTTTATTAATTCTCCACCAAAAATAAACAATGCAAATAATACAAGTAATGTAGTAAAAGATGTTACGAGGGTTCTTCCAAGCATTTGGTTAAGCGATAAATCAATCAAGTCCATAGGCTCCAAAACTCTCTCGGTTCTAAAATTTTCTCTAATTCTGTCGGATACAACAATGGTGTCGTTAAGAGAATAACCTATTACTGCAAGCAGAGCTGCAAGAACTGTTAGATCAAAATCCCATGAAAATACTGAAAATATACCTAGAATTATAACTACGTCATGTGCTAAAGCAGTCACAGCACCAAGTGCAAACTTATATTGGAATCTAAAAGCAACATACATCAGTATCATGAATAAAGCCACTATCATTCCAAGACCACCCTGATCTCTTAATTCGTCACCAACTTGAGGACCAACAAATTCAACTCTTTTGAGTTCAATGGGAATTTCTTGATTATTTAAGATATTGAAAATACTCTCTCCAATAGAGCTATTACCACTCTGATCAGCAACTTTAATTAATACGTCTAAATTGGTTCCAAAATTTACAACTTGTGAATCGGGATATCCATTTGTATCAAGTTCATTTCTTATTGATTCAAGTGAAACTGGAGTTTCATAAGATACCTCGATTAAGGTTCCTCCGCTGAAATCTAGACCTAAACTTAAACCTCTCAAACCTAATGATACGCATGATATAAGAAATAAAGTTATTGAAATGAGTCCAGCTATTTTTCTAAACTTCATAAATTTAAATCTAATATCCATTATATTTTTAGTTCCTGAATATTTTTATTACCGTATACAAGATTAACCATTGCTCTAGTACACATAATTGCTGTAAACATAGAAGTAATAATCCCAATAGATAAGGTAATTGCAAATCCTTTTACAGGACCAGTCCCTATGATATATAAAATAAGCGCTGTAATTAATGTAGTAACATTCGCATCGAAGATGGTTACAAAAGCCCTTGAAAAACCATCTCTAATTGCTGATTGTGGATCTTTCTCTTTTAATTCCTCACGTATACGCGAAAATATCAAAACATTCGCATCCACTGCCATACCAACAGTTAAAACAATACCTGCCATACCTGGTAAAGTTAATGAAGCGCCTAAAAGAGACATTACTCCAGTTATTAAAACCAAGTTTAGTATTAATGAAATATTTGCAGCAATGCCAAATACTCTGTAATAAAAAATCATAAAAAGAACAACTAACGCAAAACCAATAACAATAGATTTCATTCCTAATTCAATATTTTCTTTACCTAAACTTGGTCCAACAGTTCTTTCCTCAACAAATTTCATTGGAGCTGCAAGTGCGCCTGCTCTAAGTAATAAAGCTAATTCACTTGCTTCAGCTGGGGAACCTACACCAGTAATTCTAAAGCTTGTTCCTAAAACAGCCTGAACAGTTGCAAGACTTATTATATTTTTTTCAATATAAGATGTTTGTTCGATAACAGATTCACCCAAGGCATTAGTTACTAATTCTGATTTAGTTTTTTGTTCCACAAACAGGACACCTAAACGTCTTCCTATATTTCCTGATGTTGCCTTTTGCATTGCACGGCCACCTTCCATATCAAGAGTTATGTTTACCTGTGCAAATCCGTTTTCATCAAATCCTGTATTTGCATTTGTTACTTTTTCACCAGCTACTATCACAGCTTTTTCAAGAAAAGCTGATTGAAATTCATTTTCTTTAAAAGAAAATTCTTCTTTTCTAAGTGGCGATGTCCTGGCATTTGCTTCCATCCTAAACTCAAGGTTAGCTGTTTTACCGATAATTTTTTTTGCAGCTGTAGGGTCTTGAACACCAGGAAGTTGAACGACAATTCTATTTCCGCCTTGTCTTTGAACTATTGGTTCAGATACTCCCAGTTCATTTACTCTATTTCTAAGAGTAATAAGGTTTTGACCAACTGCATAGTCTCTAATTTCCCTAAGTGCGATATCTGAATACTCAAGCAAAAGAACATCAGTACTTGGCCTTTCAGTAATTATGTATTGAACTCCATTCAAGACAGGACTGTCGTCTCTAAACCTTTTTAAAGCCTTGTTATAGCTTTGATTATCTGAAAATTCAAAATATAGTTTTAAGTCTTTTATGGATGACTTATCAAATTTAATTCTTTCATCTTTAAAAACATTTCTATAATTTTCTAACAAAAGTTCAAGCCTTCCCTCTTGAGCTGTATCGATATCAACCTCTAACAAAAAATGAACTCCACCAGATAAATCTAAACCTAATTTGACTGGATTTGCACCAATGTCCTTTAACCATTGTGGTGTTGATGGCTCTAGAAAAAGAGCAATAATTACTCTATCAAGTAAAGCATTTTGTAAAATTGTCTTTGAGCTTAACTGAGTTTCAACATCTTTGAACTTTATAACAATTTTATTATCTCGAAGAAAAATTTCGTCGTAAACTGTCTTTGAGTCTTCAAGTATATTTTCTAAATCATCAAGCAATGCCTGATCAGCGGATAATCCAGAGTCAGTATACGCAACTTGAATCGAAGGTTGTGTAGGATATATATTTGGTAATGCGTATAGGAATCCAATTACCAACACAGATAATATAAGTAAGTACTGGTATATTGAAAATTTATTCACTTTTCTACTTAATAGATTCTATAGTTCCCTTAGGTAAGATGTTTGCAATAGCAGATCTTTGAAGCTTAAATACCACATTTTCGCTCACTTCTAGAGATATGTATTCTCCTTTGATGGCCTTAACTTTGCCAATTATTCCACTTGCAGCGATCACTTCAGTTCCGACCTCTAGCTTTGAAAGCATTTCATTAATTTCTTTATTTCTTTTATTTTGAGGTCTAATTATTACTATATACATGAATAGTAATAAAAATCCTAAAAATAGTAATGGTGATAAAAGTGATGGTGAAGCGCCTTCCATAATTAATCCTATATTGGCCCCTTGGGCATATCTAAATTTCGTTTATTATAGAAGTCTTTTAAGAACTTCGCGAATAAATTATTTTTTATTGCATATCTAATATCTCTCATCAAAGATTGATAATAATAAATATTATGATATGTCGCTAACATAGATCCAAGCATCTCGTTTGTCCTATGTAAATGATTTAGATAGGCCCTGCTGTAATTTTGAGATACTTTAGAATCACAATTTTTATCTATTGGTTCATCACTATCTTTATATTCTGCGTTTCTGATATTTATTACTCCTTCTGAGGTAAAAAGTTGGCCATTTCTTGCATTTCTTGTTGGGAGGACACAATCAAACATATCGATTCCATATCTCACTGCTTCGACAATATCCTCTGGCGTACCGACGCCCATTAGATATCTTGGTTTATCCTTTGGTAATTTATCAGACATAAACTCTAAGATTTCAGTTTTCTCTTGTTTTGATTCTCCAACACTCAAACCTCCCAATGCTATTCCATCAAAATCAATATCCATTAGTTGATTCAATGACTCCTCCCTCAAATCTTTATACATGCCTCCCTGAACAATCCCAAATAATGCTGATTTAGATTTATGCGCTGCTTTACATCTCTTTGCCCATCTCATAGAAAGTTCCATTGATTTTTTTGCTTGTTCAAAATTAGTTGGATAATCAGTACATTCGTCAAATACCATAATAATATCTGAGCCGAGATTCTCCTGAATCATGATTGAATCTTCGGGTCTCATAAAAATTTTTTTACCATCGTATGGTGAGCTAAACTTAACGCCATCTTCAGAAATTTCAGCTAAATCACCAAGGCTCCATACTTGAAATCCTCCTGAGTCAGTAAGAATTGGTTTTTCCCAATTAATAAATTTATGAAGTCCACCTAAATTCTTGATTAAGTTGTCGCCAGGCCTGAGCATAAGATGAAAAGTATTTCCAAGAATTATCTCTGAACCTGTTTCATTTAAGTTTTCTACAGTCAAACCTTTTACAGTTGCATTTGTTCCAACTGGCATAAATGCTGGTGTATTAATTTTGCCTCTTGATAGTTGTATTTCAGATACTCTTGCAAAATTAGATGTATTTTTAGTTTTAAGCTTCATTTTTTTTTAAAAGCATAGCATCACCATAAGATAAGAACCTATATTTTTCTCGAACTGCAACATCGTATATTTTTTTTGTATTTTCAAAACCTATAAATGCAGAAACTAACATTAATAAAGATGATTTAGGTAAATGAAAATTTGTAATAAGCATATCTACTGCCTTAAATTCAAAACCTGGATAAATAAACAAATCTGTAAAATCTTTATATCCTTTTTCCTCCATAAACGCAGTTTCTAGGGCTCTAAGAGTTGTTGTTCCAACAGCAAAGATCTTATTCCCCTTCTTTTTAGCTTTTTTTACTTTATTTACAATCTCATCACTCACTTCGACAAACTCTTTATGAATCTTGTGATCTTTGATATTTTCAGTTTTTACAGGTTGAAATGTGCCTGCCCCAACACTCAAGTTAATTGAAATAGTCTCAACACCAATATTATTTATTTTTTGCAGTAACTCATTATCAAAATGTAAGCCAGCAGTTGGAGCAGCAACTGAATTTTGAAAATCTTTATTTTCATAAACTGTTGCATATCTTTCTTTATCAATTTCTTCATCATTTCTCTTAATGTAGGGAGGCAATGGAACATGTCCGATATCGTTAAAAATATCAGATGGGGATTGAGCAAACTCAACGATAAAAAAATTATCTTTTCGACCAATGCATTTTGCTTCATATTGATCAAAAAACATTTTAGTTCCATTTATAGGAGGATTTCCTGACCGAATTTGAACTAAAGCTTTATTATTATCCAACTCTCTTTCAAGCATGAGCTCAACCGAGCCGCCAGATTCTTTTTTTCCATAAATTCTTGCAGGTATTACTGAAGTATTGTTATTAATCAGTAAATCTCCTTTATCAAAATAATTTGTTATATCTCGAAATGTTCTATGTTCAATTTCATTTAGTCTTACTAAAAGACGGCTTGAACTTCTTGCATCAATCGGATAATGAGCTATTAGCTCATCTGGTAACTCATAATCGAAATCAGATGTTTTCACTTGGCTGATTTTAAAATAGATAATACTTGGCTACAATGCTTCTCGAGCCCCATTGGCGGAATTGGTAGACGCGCGCGATTCAAAATCGCGTTCCTTCGGGAGTATCTGTTCGACTCAGATATGGGGCACCAATCTAATAGTTACAAATTAAATCAAAAATATATCAATTAGTAGTAAAACTACAAAATATATACATAAAAAATATTGTAAAAACAACAAAAAATATAAATTTGACTTTATTTATGTTTTTTTTGTTTAATACACTACATCAAGTCGCTTTGCCATAAATTTGGTCAGTTTGGGCACAAACTTTTCATACACTTTATGGACGCCCGACTAATTAACAACAGGAGAACACATGAAATCTTTAAACAGGGTAATTTTTTTATTTAGTCTTTTTGTAATAGCCTCTTGCGGTGGTGGCGGTGGCGGCGGTGGTGGCGGCGGCGACGGCTACGGCAGCAGCTCAGGTAACATGAATGGAGCCCCTAATATTACAAATACATCATTTGATATTTCTGTACAAGAAAATCAAACTACTGCTTTTACGGTTACTGCATCTGACCCTGATGGTGACACAATAACTTTCTCATTATCTGGAACAGATGCCTCACTTTTGAGTATTACTTCAAGTGGTGTAGTTACTTTTAATTCAGCTCCAGATTATGAAGCACCAAGTGATGCAAATGGTGATAATGTGTATGAAATATCAGCAACTGTTTCTGATGGATCTTTAACAGATTCTGAGAATTTCAGAATTACAGTCACCAACGATACATCTGATGATGTAACCGCAGAAGGTTACAATGGAACAGCTGTTGGAGCTGGTCCTATTCAAGGCGCAACTATATGTATAGAAGTAAATGCTGGAACCTGCTCAGGAGCACAATTTACAACAACTTCTTCACAAGATGGTACTTTTTCATTAACAGTTGACTCAGGCACTACTGGAGTCCTTCGAGGCGAAGGTGGATTTGACCCTGTTACAAATCTTCAATTTGGCGAGGGCGAGAGTCTTGCCCTGGGTCAACCTGTTACTGATCAAAATGTAGTCATCTCTGTTATCAGCGAATTTATGAATGAAGGTACTACTACTAACTATAATGCATATAAAACAAGTTTAGGAATTGATTCATCATTTATGATTAGATTTGATAATCCATTTTCTAATCTTGATAATGCCGTTTATAACAAAGTAGCTGTAATTAACACACAGCTGGCTGTTTTAGGTAAGGTGCTAGAAGCAATTCATACAATTAATGAAGGGAGTGGTGCTCGTTCTAAAGTTTCGAACGCTATTCTTGCTAGGTCTGGAACAGAGACATCTCTTGGCGATACTACCTTTATAAAAGATTTTTTAACAAATTATGACAGCGACTTTTCACCATCAAGTCAACAATTAATTGATTTATCCTCAGGCATATCTGCTTACATGCAAAAAATAAATGCTAACTCCTCTAATTCACATTCCTATTTCTTGCAAGTTGGTGTGTCTGAGCTTGCCACTCTTATGAGTGCAGTAATGAGCGGAACAGCTTCTTCAACTGAGTTAGATAAATTAGTTTTTAATACAATAGATTGGATTAATGAAGATACCGCTTGGAGTGGAGGTACTATAACTGATAATGAATCAAAACTTAATCAAATGAACTACAATCTTTCAAATAATGGAAGTTCTAATTATGTGGTTGATAATATTAATCCTTCAGATACAGAATTTATTATTTATGTTAAAGAAGGAGACGTGATTAAATTTGAGGCAACTACTGCAGTTACATCAGGGCACCCATTTAAGATGTCTACTGTTCAAAATGCTACAAGCTCCGATTCAGGTCAAATTGGAACTGCGGAAGGATGGAATCAAGATACGATGACTTTAACAGTTAGCTCGTCAACTCCTGAAACTTTATATCCCTATTGTGATTTCCACTCTGGGATGTATTCTCAGGGCAAAATTGTAAAAGTATCATCATATACCCAATCAAATATTGATATTACAAGTGCTCCTTTTAAAGGTGCATCTGGTTATACCTATAAAGTATATCTAAATTCTCAGGGTGGGTCAGAACATACTCATACCTTCCATGAATATCCAGGACTAACTTTTTATATGCCTGCAGATCAAGGATATCATGGATCTGAAACATCCAGTTCAGACGCACCATTTAAAGCAAAATCTCACTATGCCGGTGACGACAACATCAGTGAAGATTATTAATTTCGTCTAACTGCATATTTAAAATGCGGCCAAATTGGCCGCATTTTTTTTAATATCTTCGAAAGTTTTTTGCTAGCTTCTTTGCATACTTTTTATATTGCTTTACAGCTAAATTATAATCTTTGGTCTTGAAAGTATCAGCCAAAGAATAACCATCCCAATAATATATTATATAAATATCATCTTTTTTTAATTCCAGTTCAACTGAAGCTGGATCTACATTTTCATTTGAATTCTCACAAATAATTACTTTGTTATCAAAAACTTCACAAGAAGTATTATCTAAGTCACTAAAAAAGGATTTATGCAGATTATAAAATTTTATCTTGTCTTCACTTATGCTTGTTTTGGTCATATGAATGATGCCTACCAACTTTAAAAGATCTTAATTCTGAATGCTTCGTTTTTCTTCCTCTAACTCTTTTGCGCCATAAATTAAAACTATTTCTATTGAGGTTGTCTCTCATTATCTTTACAACTTGGTCATGAGATAAATTAAATTGCGACTCAATCGCATCAAATGGAGTTCTGTCCTCCCATGCCATTTCAATAATCCTTGATATATCAGCTTCAGATAATTTCACTTAATTTGATAATAAGACTATGTTATTAGCCGCGTTGTCATAGGTGAAGTAAGCATCTTGTAAATGCCTTCTTCCATTGGGAATAAAAGGTTCACGAGCATGAAGTACCCTCAAACTTGCAACCACAAGGGCCTCTCCCCCATTAAGTCTGAAAGTTGAACGATATTTTTTGTTATGAACCCTTAATGAAATCTCATGATATGCCTTATAAAATTCTCTTATGCCCTCTTTTCTTGGATCTATCATTTGCATTAATTGATTTGAATATCTAAAACTTTCAATTGCTCCATCTGTTGCGCATTTAATGAGAGGAGCTTCAGCATATGTTTCATTTTCTTCATCAAATTCTCTAAATGGTACATTAAAATTTTGAAGTATTGAGAAATGTTCAGGCATCTCATCTTTTAAATCTTTTGCCACTTGCCAACCATCAACAATTATGGACTCCCCTCCCTCGCACTCATTTTCTAACATATGCAAGACCTGAACGCTTGGTTGTGATTTATAACTTGCAAAGTCATTATGTGGCGGCAGTCCCTTTGGTGTATGGGCGACATTGTATACGTGACCTGTTACAGAAACATTATGAATTCTTTCAAAAAGAACTTCATTAATTGGTCCAAGCCTTTTAGCAAGAAATTCTAAAGAATTTGATTCCTTTGGTGCATCTTTAAGAATAATTACACCAAATCTTACAAACGTTTTAAGAGCTTCTATTGCTATTTCATTGCTATCTAAAAATTCTTTCCAACTATACTTTTCTGGCTGAAATTCCTCTGGCCATTCGCATTGATCTGGATAGCGCGGTAAATATGAGTTTTTGATAAGATCTATCGGAATAAATGATTCATGACCATCAGGCCAAATGATCTTAATGTTATTATCAATTTCTTCTACATGATTTGGAACTATATCTACAGGAACTGAATGCAATAAAAATTGCTTTTCCTGCGTCTCAGTAATTCTGCATTCATCACACTGGCAATTATCTCTAAGCCACAAAAAAGGTAGATCAAATTTATTTTTTTTAACAGTTAAAATTATTGAATCTTCTTTAATTTCTATCATAAGTAAATATCAAATCTAGTTGTTTTACCTAATACCTGATAATTAATATTACTATAGTTTTTTCTATACTTTAAAGGCCTTTTAAGGATAATTTTTTTGTACTCAAGATTAAAAAAGTCCTTAACTAAGTTTTCACTATTATCTATTAAATTTTCAATCTCTAATATCTTTTTAATATTTTCTAATCTCCCTATTTTTTAATTCTGGTATCTTATCTTTAGCCCTTAATATCGCATCCTTAACCAAAGAATAAATAATTTTACTTTGCTCTACAGCAACAACTTTGTGACCCAATGAGAGAAAAATCATTGTATCTGTCAATAAGCCTGCAGTTGAATCAAATATTGATAGTTGTTTTTCAGTCTTACCTAAAGCTTTTCTTAAGTTTCTTTCATGATTGACTCTTTTAAGTCTCCATCCAAGCGTCCCACTCAAAAAATCTATGTGTAAAACTTCTTTTGGATTTATAGAATCTTTTACAAAAGATAGTCCATTTGAGTCGTATACAAAATAATTATTAGCAGATGGTTTGTCTGTAACTTTTTCTAATTTAGAAAAGTTTGCAAAACTTTCATATGTTTCTTTGGTGATATCATCCTTAATAAAGATTTGCATCTAAATTATCAATAAAAGTATGCCGAGCAAAAATCTATATGCAACAAAAGGAATCATTCCTATTTTTTCAACAAGCATAAGAAATAACTTTATTGTGAAAAAAGCAAAAATCATTGACGTAAAAAAGCCGATGCTTATATTAAGTAGGTCAAAACTAACATTGCCATTATTTAAATCAAAAATAAGAAAAGTTAATGCGCCAAGAATAGTTGGAATTGCAAGCAAAAATGCAAATTTTGAAGCATCTTTTAGACTTAATCCAATCAAAAGACCTGCCGTGATTGCTGCTCCAGATCTTGAAGCGCCAGGTATCAAAGCAAAACATTGAAATAATCCAATAAAACATGCGCCTAAGATAGTTATATTAATAAGAGTTTTTTTACCTTTATTGTTTAGAAAAGCAAAAAGCAATATTGATGCAAAGATTAAGTTTGAAATAGCAATATCATTAATGCTAAATATCCTTTGGCTAATTAAATCTCTAAAAATAAATCCTAAGATAACGATTGGTATAGTGGCGATTATTAATTGTATTGCTATGTTTTTATCTTCATTAAAATTGTTACTCACAAGAAGTGATTTACTCATCAGAAAGATTTCATTTCTAAAATAATAAATTACTGCTATCAATGTTCCGGCATGAACAGAAATATCAAAATATAATCCTAAATCATTTGAACCAAATATTAGTGTTGGGAACAACAAATGAGCAGAACTAGAGATTGGCAAAAATTCAGTTAAGCCTTGAACTAAGCCTAAAATAAAACTCAGTAATATATCATTCATTTAATTTTTTAAATTTAATATCTTCTTCATAAGTTGGATTAACATTTTTAGGATCAAATCTTTTATGAGCATCTTCAGCAGATAAAAATTTCTCTTTAGCAATTATTACTAGATCCTCTATATCAAGATTATTTTCAGAATTATCTTCAATTGAAATTAGCGGTTTTTTTAGAGCGGTTGCAATACCTTTTAAAAAACTAGCAGTGATTCTTGTGGCGGTAAATGAATTTTGGTTGTTCTCAAATGCAAATAGATCTATTTCACTTAAATTAAATATTTTTTTATGGCCTATGTTATCTAAAAACATGTCCCAATTTGGTCTATCCTTTCGGTCATGATCCATTGTGAACGAATTAATTTCGTCATTCAGCATTAAACCGATACCTGTTCTATCACCAGAACTTTTTATGGCTAAAATTTTCATAGCTATATTTGAGATGATATTGTTGTAAAAACTTCATCTACAGAATAAGAACCATCCACCTTTATGAATTTTAAAAGTCCAGAGTCGCTTTGACCTTTATAAAAAGTTGTAAGGGGTTTTGTTTGTTCATGATATACATCCAATCTCTTTAAGACTGTATCAGGCTTATCATCCTCTCGTTGAACTAGTGGCTCACCTGTTTCATCATCTAATCCGCTATTTTTTGGTGGATTATGATCAATATGATAATTTCTTCCAGATGCAGGATGGACTCTTCTACCAGACATTCTTTTAACAATGATTTCATCCTCTACAAAAATTTCAATTACATGTGTAAAGTTAATTTTCATGTCAGCAAGCTGCTCAGCCTGTCCTATTGTTCTTGGAACGCCATCAAACAGAGATCCATTTTCACAATCTGGTTTTAGAAGCCTTTCTTGAATTAAAGAGCCAATAATATCATCGGAGACTAAGCCACCAGAATCAAGAATCTCTGAAACCTTTGCACCTAAGTTACTACCTGATGCAACAGCCTCTCTAAGCATATCGCCAGTACTGATTTTTGGTATATCACATAAATCACATATCAAATCTGCTTGAGTACCTTTACCTGCTCCAGGAGGCCCTAATAAAATAATATTATTCATTTTTCTAATACCGCAATAGCAATTGCATAATCTCTTTCATCTGCAAGACTAACATGTGTTCTAGTTATACCCAAGTCACTAATAATTTTCTCAAGTTTGTTTAGTGCATTAAAAATTGGAGCTCCATTTTTATCTCTAAGTATTTCAATATTTTTAAAATGAGTGTCATTTCTGATGCCTGTTCCAATTGCTTTTGCAATTGCTTCTTTAGCTGCAAATTGTTTTGAAATATAAACAATTTGTTTTTGATTTGTTAAAGAATCATAAAATTCTTTTTCATTATGACTTAGTATTTTAGATGCAAACTTATCTAGTGACGTCATGGTCTCAATTCTCTTGATTTCTACTATGTCTGTTCCAATTCCAAATATCATTTTTTTATTGATTTAAAGATTTTTCGACTAGCCAGGTCTTTTCCTTCAAGGCAAATACCTATTGCTTTGGTTGTGATTTCTTTAAGATATTTTAAAGGAACATCTTCAAGCTTTCGTTTTTTAATACTCAAAATATCTTTGCCCTTGAAACTTGAGCTATTTGATTTCCTAAATCCTCTTTCAGATACAAATACATATGATAATTCTGCTTCTATTGGTTCATTTGAATCAATTTCTGAATCATAATCAAATCCATATCCAAGCATATCAAGTAAATCTAGCTCAAAATGTCTAAGAGAAATCTCAAGATTATAATTTTTATTAATTTTTTTTAGAAATTCGTCATACAAAACAAACAATTCCTCATGTTTAGCATCTTTTGGAAGAAGTTTCATAAGGAGTTCATTTATATAAAGCAGACTATAGCTCACCTTTGAAAAAGTACTAGAGTTACTTGCTAAATCCCTATCAATACTTGTAAGTGTTTTTAATTCAGATCTTCCTGAGAAAGTTATTTTTAATTTTTGAAATGGTACTAAATAACCAAAAAATTTAGATTTTGGTTTTTTTGCGCCCTTAGCTATAAAAGATATCTTGCCACTTTTTTGAGTAAAAACATCTGCGATAATACTTGTTTCACCATAAGATCTTTGATGTAAAAGGAAACAATTATCATTGTTACTTTGACTCATAATTGCCTCCAACTCCGAGGCTTTGAATAAAACCTGAGTCTGTGTTCCAGTTCTTTTTAACCTTTACCCAAGTTTTAAGAAAAACTTTTTTATTAATAAGTTTTTCTATATCAGACCTAGCCTGCTTACCAATTTGTTTGAGCACTTCTCCACCAGAGCCAATAACAATTTGTTTTTGTGAGTTTCTATTTACATATATAGTTGCATAAATTTCAGCTAGATCATTTTTGTCATCAATTTTTTCTATTTCAACAAAAGTATCATGCGGAAGCTCATCTCCAAGCTTTCTGATAATTTTTTCTCTTATTAGCTCAGAAAAAACAAATTTTTGATCATTTTTATGAAAAATTAAGTCATCTAAATAAATATGAGGATTTTGTGGAATATTTTTTTTAATGATGGATATAAGCTGATCTACGC
>LUMT01000115.1_pt1 | contig 44051 bp, 50 predicted proteins | sample 729741 | NCBI WGS metagenome assembly LUMT01 (sample SAMN03860299, study PRJNA289734) | marine metagenome | biome: seawater column; feature: ocean; material: water; isolation source: Red Sea water column Station 192 - depth 50m | place: Saudi Arabia: Red Sea | collected 2011-10-15 | depth 50 m
TCTGCACTACCGGCGTTCATACATTACTCAGTTGTCAAAAAGCCAATTTTTTTCGTATATTTAGATTAACATAACCTTGTTTAAGTGGTGTATTTATTTAATATTTATTGAAAAATAATTTCTTTTTCCTAATTTTAGAGTTTTTCCACAAATAAGGCTTTGCTCAATATCCAATTGGTTATGTTTTTGACCGTCTATGGTAAAACTACCAGCTGTTATCAATCTTCTTGCTTCAGAGTTAGATTTTGTAATATTTAAATCAGTAAAAACCTTAGGTAAATGAAGAATTTCAATGTTATCTACATAATATTCAGGTATTTCATCTGGTACATCTTTGTTAATTGTGACATTTTTAAATTGATCTTCAGCTTCTAGTGCATCATTCTTAGAATATAATTCTGTTACTACTAATTCACCAAGTAGTTTCTTATATTCAAATGGATTTTGTATATCGTTAACTACACTATGTTTCATCTTGTTAATTTCATCAAGCTCTAAATCAGTTAACATAGTGAAATACTCCCACATAATATCATCAGGTATACTCATAATTTTCCCATAGATATTAGACGGAGTATCAGTAACTGAAATATAATTGTTGAGAGATTGGGACATTTTTTTATTTCCATCTGTTCCGACTAATAATGGAAATGTCATAGCAATTTGAGGTTTTTGAATGTAAAATTTTTGTACTTCTCTTCCTAACATTAAATTCCAAAGTTGATCATGGCCACCAATTTCAATATCAGCTTTTACAGCTACAGAATCGTAGCCTTGAAATAGTGGATAAAAGAATTCCATTAAGGATATGGGATTTCCGTCTTTGTACCTATTAGCGAAATCGTCACGTTCTAGCATTTGAGCCAAAGTTGTTGATGATGATAAATGAACTAATTCTGATGTCGACAACTTCGATAACCAATCTTTATTACTTACAATTTCTAGATTCTCTTCATTTAAAATATCTTTAATTATTGGTAGCACCCCTTTTGAATTATCATCTATTTGATTTTCTTCTAATTGAGTTCTAGTTTCTGACTTGCCCGAAGGGTCACCAACTTGTGCAGTGAATTCGCCTAATATTAAAACAGCAGTGTGACCATAATCTTGAAATTTTCGTAAAGCTCTTAATATTGCATACCATCCTAGAGTTACATCAGGAGCTGTTGGGTCTACACCTAATTTAATTCGTAAAGATTTTTTATTTTTTAATAAATCATCAAGAGAATCTTTCGGTGTAATTGCACTTGCTCTTTCAATTAGATACTTCATTTTAAAATTAATGTGAATCTCCAAAGATTCTTATCATTCCTCTTTGCATTTTTTCTTGGTCTAGCTATAGCTTGATCTAAGGGATGAATTCTTGGTGACAAGTCCACAATTCCAGTAAGTAAATTATATCCATCGAACGTATCATCTATACCTAAACCTTTTGTTATATTTCCAGGACCATTTAAACTATCAGTTTTCATTTTTGTTTTACGCCTCTTTTCAATGTGCTTTTTACCAATCAATATTTTTCCAGATTTAATTAAGACAGCTTCGCCAGAACCTTTTTTTCCAGTTAACAAAAATAATCCTCTGTTTGAACCATAAGACCTTAATACACTCATATAGGGAGGTCCTAATGTTAATGATGTGGGAATATTTTTATAGGTATTAAATAATGCCATCTTATCTGTATTTTTTCTTCCATAGGCCTCTGTTTCCGTAATCATAATTTCAACAAATTTGTCTTTAATAGTTGTAGAAAGACGCATTCCTAAAATATCAACTGCAGCTTTGGCAGAGCTCTGTGAAAGTGTTTTTAGTACTCTGTTATTTAAACCTAATGTTTCCATTACTCTCCTTTTTCATTGAGAGTAATATTAAATTTTGAAGTTAATTTATCAACAATCATATTAAGTATCTCAGTATTCTCTTTTTCATTGTATGTTTTTTCATAGCTTCTAGTAATTATTCTAATTCCTAAATTACGAGTTTTCTCAAAAGCATAATCATCAAATACTTTTATAGAATTTTCATTATTTTGTAGTAAGTTTTCAACTTCTTGAATTAAGTCATTTGCATTTAAATCTCTATTTACTTTAAAAGACAAATCAAATTTAATAAAAGGATAGTGCGATAATGGCTTGTAATTAGTAATATTTAAGCCTTCAAAGTTTAGTTCTTCTAAATATATTTGGGACAAAAACAGATTTTCAGATAAATCTAGTTCCTCTTTAAGTAGATAAGATAACTGTCCAGTATGTCCTACTAATTTGTTATCTGCCATAATTAAATAGGAGTTGTTTTGATGAAATCCAGGTTTTGAAAGTTGATCAAAACTTACTCCAGGTATAATTTTTCTCAGCAAAGAAGCAATGTATTGCATTGGGTTGATATCGGAGTTGTTATCTGGGACTAAAAATCCAAGCGTATAATCCTGTTTAGGTATCTTTTTATATTTCTTGTTTGTTGAATTGTTATATATGTTATTTATCTCAAAGTATTTTCCAGAAAAACTATTTTGATCGTAATTAAATTTGTATGTTTTGATTAACGAATAATATAAATTTGTTCGTAAATACTCTTGGGTTTGATCTATAGGGTTTAAAACTTTGACTCCTTCTTTATCAGGATCAAAAAATTCATTGTATTCTTTTTGAGTAAAAGATAAAGATTGGGTTTCATTAAATTTTTCTAAACTTAATTTATCTATAAAATATTTACGTACATTCCAATAATTTCCAACTTGATTTAAATTATTTCCTATTGGTAGCGTTGATTTAAAATTATTAAATCCATAATGTTTAGCTATCTCCTCAATTAAGTCAATTGGTCGTTCTAAATCGTATCTCCAACTTGGTTGTTTAAACTTTATAGTATCTTTTTTGATTTCACTCTCTATGGATAATGATTTAAGTGTTGATGTAATGAATTTATTGTCAATAACTTGACCAAGTATAGATTCTATTAAACTTGTTTCGAAAGTAATAAAATTTTCACTTTCAGTTTGTTTAGAGCTATCTGAAATTTCGCTGTATTGTATATTTTCATCTAATTCATACAGATTAGTAAATCTTTTTAAACCATAAGCTTGTATATTTCTGTCTATACCGCGTTCAAACCGAACCGAGGCGTCTGAAATTAAATTTAATTTCCTTGAAGTTTTCATTATTGAAACTTTGTCAAAGTAAGCACTTTCTATAAGAAGATTTCGTGTTTCATTAGTTACTTCTGTATCAAAACCACCCATTACTCCTGCTAATGCTATCGGTTCATTATTATCCGTTATAATTAAATCGTCATTATCTAAAGTTCTTATTTGCTCATCAAGAGTCTTAAGTTTTTCACCTTCTTTAGCTTTTCTAACTGATATGGTTCCGTACAGTTTATCTCTATCAAAAGCGTGCAAGGGCTGACCAATGTCATGTAATACATAATTTGTATAATCAACTACATTATTTATTATTCTTACGCCTATATTCGACAATCTGTATTTAATAAGAAAGGATGAATCTTTAATTGAGATATTTTCAATTTCTATAGATTGATATGATGAACAAAGTTTTGACTTTCCACTATTAACTTTTAATACGGGTTTCAATTTAGGATTTAATGGGTTTTCAATTTTATTAAGTTTTTTGTTAAAGTATGTAGACAATTCACGAGCAATTCCTAGATACGACATGCAATCTCCTCTGTTTGGAGTGACCCCTACTTCCCAATATGAGTCTGTAGAATTATAAGTTTTTGATAAATCAGAACCTATTTTGAATGATTCGTCCAAAATTAAAATACCATCATGTTCATCCCATAAATTTAATTCTGAAGCGGAACAGATCATTCCATTCGACTCTACTCCTCTAATGTCTCGCTTGTCGATCTTAAAAGAATCTTTTATATAAGAATTAGGCAAGGCAACAGGAACAATTGCACCTTCTTCAAAATTCCATGCTCCACATACAATCTCATAGATCTTATTTCCTACATCAACTTTTGTAACTCTTACTTTATCTGCATTAGGATGTGGATATATTTCTAAAACTTTTCCAACAATAATATTTTTGTAATCCGGATTAATTAATTTGTATTCTTCAATTTCGAAACCTAATGATTCTAAGGCTGTTGATAAATCAGTATCATCAATATCTGTTAAATCTATCCAGTCTTGTAACCATGATCTTAATAATTTCATCAGAATTGTTCCAGAAATCTAATATCGTTTTCGTAGAAATTTTTAATATGATCAATTTTGTATCTTAACATTGCCAAACGTTCAATACCTACACCCCAAGCGAAGCCTTTGTATTCTTTTGAATAACCTACATTCTCAAGAACATTAGGATCAACCATACCACAACCAAGTATTTCAAGCCACGAGCCATCATTCCATTTAACTAATACTTCAGCGGATGGTTCAGTAAAAGGAAAAAAATGAGGAATAAATTTTGTTTCAATATTTTCACCAAAAAATTCTTTAGTAAAATACTCAAGAGTGCCTTTTAAGTCTGTAAAACTAAGATTTTTATCAATAGCCAATCCTTCTAATTGATGAAAAACTGGAGAATGTGTTGCATCTAATTGGTCAGATCTGAATACTCTACCAGGAGCAACTATATAAACAGGTGGATCATTTTGCTCCATATGTCTTATTTGTACAGTGCTTGTTTGAGTTCTTAAGAGTGTTTCTAAATCAGAATTAAGATAAATTGTATCCGATTCGTATCTAGCAGGATGCCAGTCAGGAGTGTTTAGAGCATCAAAATTATGCCACGAAGTCTCTGCCTCAGGACCATAAGCTACTTCATATCCAATAGATGAGAATATATTAACAACTTCATCCATAACTGATGAGAGTATATGTTTGTATGATCCTTCATTACGATTCCAATCAATGGTTATATCAGTAAATTCATTTTTCTCTTTTTTTTGAAAAGTATCTAATATAAATTGTTTTTTAGAAGATGCGATTTTTGATTCTATTTTTTTAGATAACTCTGTAAGTTTTTTTCCATATGTTTTCTTATCTTCATTTGATAAGGTAGGAAGTTTTTTTCGTTCTTCAGCTAGAAGTGAATCTTTACCTAAATAATCTTTAGAAATTTGATCATATTCATCTGGTAACGTGACTTCTGAAATTCTTAAATCTAAAGAAGCTAAAATCTTATCAAGATTTAACTCAGGCATCTAGATTCTTTTTTGCAACATCAACAAGTTTAGAAAAACCTTTAGGATCATTAACAGCTAAATCTGCAAGAATTTTTCTGTCGACTTTAATTCCTTCCTTGGTTAGTCCATTAATGAACTTTGAATAAGTCAAACCGTTTTGTCTTGCTGCTGCATTAATTCTTGATATCCATAATTTTCTAAAATCAGCTTTTTTATCTTTACGATGGGTAAATGCATCAGCTCCTGCATGCATTACCTGTTCTTTTGCAGCTCTTAATCTTTTACTTCTTGCACCCGTATAACCCTTGGCATTTTTAAGAACTTTCTTTTTAGATTTTTTACTATGTACGGATCTTTTAATTCTAACCATGATTAACCTAACAACTTTCTAATTTTTTTACTATCTCCTTTTGAAGATTCGACATCTCTTTTTAAACGTGACCAAGTTCCTGATCCCTTTGCCAATTTATAATGAGATCTGTGAGAGCGTCTTCGCATATATTTGCCTGTCCCACTAACTCGAACTCTTTTCGACATTCCTTTATGAGTTTTATGTTTCATTTTTTACCTCCAATTGGTGCTAAAACCATAGTTATTGATCTACCATCAGGATTTGAAGTAGATTCTAATTCTGCAATATCAGATAACTCCTCTTTGTAATTATCTAATACTTTTTGTCCAAATTCTGGATGTTCTGCTTCTCTACCTCTAAATCTCATTGTAAATTTGACCTTGTCACCAGTTTCTAAAAACTTCCTTGATTTTTGCAACTTAATTTTGAAATCATTTGTATCTATTTTGGGCTTTAACTGTATTTCCTTTACAGATATTTTTACCTGATTTTTTTTGGATTCTTTAGCTTTTTGAGCAAGTTCATATTTATATTTTCCATAATCCATCAATCTTGCAACAGGCGGTTTACTTTCTGGAGATACTTCTACTAAATCAAGTTCTAATTCATTTGCTATAATTAAAGCTTTTTTTAATTCTAGAACCCCAACTTGTACACCATCTGGTGCTATTACTCTAAGCTCTTTAGATTTTATTGCTTCATTAATCTTAAGTTCTGGTATGTTAATCCCCTTTCATAAAAAAAACGGCACGAAGCCGCTTGTTTAACCTTACTATTATTCACAGTAGGTGGAACATTGTTCGCTTGATTGAATTATAACGTAAATAGTAAATAAATTAAGTAAAAAGATTATTTATAGCAAACGCAGCTTGAGATCCTTTATTGTTATCATTTTTTTTAGATCTATCATAAGCATCATTTACATCATGAACATTTAAAACACAATTTGCAATATATATATTTTTTTCAATCGTCAATTTTATTAAACCATCTATTACACCTTGTGAGATATATTCGTAGTGATCAGTAGCACCTTTAATAATTGCACCTATTGCAACGAACTTATCATATTTATCTGTAAGGGAGTTAATTTTATGAATAATTTCCCATGCTCCAGTCACATTATGAGTGTCAATTGTAAATTTTGGATCTAAAGAGTTAGTAAAACCATCAACCAATCCACTAGATATATCTTCGTAATAATTAGAAACAACAATAGCAACATTACTCTTCATCGAAATCATGACCCATTTTATCTTTTTTAGTTTCGAGATATTTGGAATTTTCAGGTGTTTGTTTACCTAAAAGTGGAGTTCTTTTCGTAATATTTAAACCGTATCCCTCTAAACCAGCTCTTTTAGAAGGATTGTTTGTTAGTAGATTCATATTAGTTATTCCTAAATTTCTTAAAATCAAAGCACCAGTTCCATAATCACGCTGATCATTTTTAAAACCAAGTTTTAAATTTGCATCAACAGTATCTTCACCATCATCTTGAAGTGAATAAGCTTTTATTTTATTTCCAAGACCAATCCCCCTTCCTTCATGACCCCTCATATAAAGTAATACACCACTCTTATTATTAGATATAGCTTCAAGTGCGCTTGAAAGTTGTGAGCCACAATCACATTTTTTTGAAAAAAGAGTATCACCTGTTAAACATTCTGAATGTACTCGAACCATTGTGTCTTCTCCTGACAAATAATCGCCAAAAGTTAAAGCGATATGTTCTGTATTGTCTACATTATCTTTAAAAACATGACCCATAAATTCACCGTAGTCTGTTGGTATCTTAGATTTTGAAACAAATTCAACTGGGTTAGATGAATCAAGTCGATATTGTATAAGGTCTTTAATAGTACCTATTGGAATTTTGTGAACTTGAGAAAATTTAATCAAATCTTCTAATCTAGCCATTGTTCCATCTTCATTTATAATTTCACATATAACTGCAACTTGTTTGTGATTTGAAATTGTACATAAATCAACAGCTGCTTCTGTATGGCCTGCTCTCCTAAGTACACCCCCATCCATTGCTTGTAAAGGAAAGATATGACCTGGTACATTAAATGATTCACGCGTTGAATCGTCACTAGCTAAACCTTTAATAGTTTTAAATCTGTCTTCAGCAGAGATTCCAGTAGTAACACCATCACCCTTTAAATCAACTGAATGTGTATATGGTGTTTGCATTTCGTTATTAACACCTTCCATTAGTGGTAATTTTAATTTTTTTGCAATAGAAGATGATATTGGAGCACAAACTAAACCTTTACCGTAAGTAATCATGAAATTTATATGGTCTGAAGTCAAGTACTTAGATGATATAACTAAGTCTCCTTCATTCTCACGTTCTTCATCGTCGATGAGAATTATCATTTCCCCTTTTGAAAAAAGGTTAATTATTTCTTTTATGTCACTTATCATAATTTAATTTCTCTAAATACTTTATTACAATATCGTACTCAACATTAACTGAGCTATTCATTTTTAAATGTTTTAAGTTGGTTCTTTTATAAGTTTCTTCAATAACAGCAACACTAAATTTATCTTTATCTGGTTCTACTACAGTTAAAGATATTCCATTAATTGTAATAGATCCTTTATCTACAATATATTTTTCATCAGCATATTTAAAATGAAAATTCCATAATTCATTATCTAACTTAGTAACTTCATCTAACTCAATAACTCCATCAACGTGTCCCTGTACAATATGACCACTAAGAAGAGAGTTTACAGTTAATGGCAACTCCATATTTACAAATCCGCAGTGATCTTTATTAAGAGATGTTCTTGATATTGTCTCATCAGATATTTGAAATAGTAAGTCCTTGTTAATATATTCTCTTAGCGTTAAGCAACATCCATCTATTGATATACTTGTCCCTGTTTCTAGATTATAAAAATTATCGTCATCAGTTGAGATCAATAAATGATCTTCTTCGAGTGTTTTTACACTTCCTACAGATTTTACAATTCCAGTGAACATGTAAGCTAATTATAAATGTGTAATGAATTATCTTTAAGTTGAATTTCCTTAATCTGAATCATATCGTTCATCAAATATTCAAGAATATGATTGTCAATGGATAATCCTTCTATGATTGTATTTTCTGATACAAATTTATAAAAATAATCGTATATTTGTGAAGAAATGAACAATTTATGTACATAATTTCCTCCCTCAACCAATAATGAATTTATATTTTGATTCTTCATGTGGAAGTCTAAATTTTCAAAAGTTAAGTTATTGATATTAACAACATTAGATAACTTGTTATCAAAAGATGTTAGAAATAATTTTTCACTATGTTTTTTTGCATATTTCTCTATGTCATTACGATCATTACCCCAAAGAACATATTTATAGATATCAATATGGCTAAGCGGGTTTAGTCTTATGTTTAACTGAGGGTTATCTTTTATGAGTGTATTTTTACCTATCAAAATAGCGTCAACAGTTGATCTAAGTAAATGCGTAAAATCAAGTGATTCAGAATTCGTAATATATTTAGATGAATTAGAGTAATCAAAAATTTTATTGTCATCACTGGTAGCTATTTTCCCTATATAGGTAATAGAATTGTCACCATAGTTTTTTTTGTTATAGTTTGGATTCACAAAATTGTTCACACCTTCAATTAACGTAACATTTAAACCATTGTTTTTGAGTTTTTCAATACTTTTTCCAGAGGTTCTTTTATCAGAATCAATATCACCTATTACAACGTTTTGAATTTCAGTTTTTAAAAGTTCATCAGCGCAGGAAGGCGACGAGTCTGTATGAAAACAAGGTTCCAAAGTTACATATAAAGTATCAGTAGATTCTATTGATGTATTATTAATTATCTCAATTTCTGCATGATTTGTCCCTTTACCCTTATGATGCCCTATTGCTTTTACTTTATTATTCTTGTTTAACAGTACGGCACCTACTTTAGGATTAGGAAATGTTTCAGCTTTTAATGCCTCAATAACAGCTAAATACATGCTATTTGGATACTCTAAAAAGTGTGAAGAGTCAACCAAAAATTGCTCCACCTTGAACAGCTATATCTACTCCAATATCCTCTAGTGAATTTAAGTGGTTCTTCTGAATGCCACCATCTGCAATTATTAATCCATCATATGTGGGGTATAAAACTTTAAAATTCTTAATTTTATCAATTAAATCTACAGACTGACCTTGATTTGAAAATCCAGGATTTACGCCTAAAAATAAAACGGCTGAAGAATATTCTAAATATTCATCTAATTTTGAATTATCGGTATTTGGCAATGTAGCAACACCAAGGTTTGTAAATTCATTACTTAAATTAATAAAGTCTTTAATAGGTGTTGATTCAAGATGAATTGATACTAAATCTGCTCCATGTGCAAAAGCTAATGGAGCAAGTTTTACATTATCTTCAACCATTAATTGTACGTCTACTTTGTAATCAGTTTGATTCTTCACTTCTTTGATGTGACTAAATGACATAGAAATATTATTTGTAAAATGACCATCAGTAATATCTACATGTATTTGGTCAAACTCAGATGAATGTTGTTGAATACTCTGTAAGATGTTTAGTTGATCTGCTGCTTGAATACTTGCCGAAATGATCATTTAAGTCCTCTTAAATAGTCTTCAAATAGCATTTTACTTTTACCTTCCGGAATTACATTTAGTGGGTACAATAATCCATCACTTAGTTCAATACTACTTCCTTGTTCAATTTCACTGTAGTTAAGAATTTTTAAATTTATATTGTTATATTTTATAAAAGCAGGACCTAGATAGTCGAAAGCCCTTATTTTTGATTTAGCATTTTGAATAGGTAAATCTTGAATATTAAAATCATCTTTAAAAAATTTTCTTGTATTAGAAACAATATTCTCTTGAATTTTTCCATCTTTGTAAAAATCTATATTCAAAATATCAATATGAAAAGATTCATAAATTTGTTCATAAACCTCTGTTGCATATTTGCCTTCTATATTTAATGTTTTTTGATAAATAATATCTCCAGTATCAACATTTTTATTTATTTTAAAAATTGTATAACCCGAAAATTTTTCTAAATTTAATAGAGCACTCTCAACTGGAGTAGGTCCTTTGTATTTTGGGAGCAAACTTAAATGTATATTAAATAGTGGTTTATTGTTAGTTATAAAATTATTTGTAAAAATTTTTGCAAAACTAGCAACTATTCCATACTCCATATCTTCATATATATTTTCCTCTTGATAGTATGAATATTCAATATCATTTTGTTCACAGTAAATTTGAACCGGATTTGATGTGATTTTTCTACCTCGACCAGTTTTCTTTGGTTCAAGGGTTACAACTTTAACTTTGTTGTACTGTGTATATATAGTATTTAGAAAATTTAAGCTTCGTTCATCTGAACCGAAAAAATATTTATATTTTATCACCAGGAAAACCTTTAATTGAAATTTCCTTCAAAGCTTCTTTTCGTTGTTTTCGTGTCATAGATTTGAGAAGTAATTTTCCTTTCAAATGATCAAGTTCATGTTGCAACACTCGACCCATCAGTTCGTCACCTTCATATATTGTTTCATCACCATTTTCATTGAGACATTGAATTTTAGCGTATTCATGTCTTTCAATATCCCAATAATAACCTGGTAAAGATAGACATCCTTCCATAAATACTATAGAACCTTCGGTTTTAACAAGTTTTGGATTTATAGCAACTTTAGGCCCATCTCCAGCATCAAATACAAATATATTTTTATTTATACCTATTTGAGGGGCAGCTAAACCAACCCCTGGAGCAGCATACATAATATCGATCATCTTTTTTGATAAATTAACAACATAATCATCTATATTGATTATATTTTCTGATTTACTTGTTAATGATGGATGGCCGAAGACAACTATATCGTTCATTAAATATACCTTACTCTTGTTAAATCAATTTTATTAAGACTTTTAAATAGATTTATAAATTTTATGTAATTTACATCTTTTGATAATTTTATTTGAACTTCATACTTGAAACCGCTTTCAGTTTTTATAGGACCAAGAACCAATTCATTACTATCTTCAAGTTTTTGTTGTAATTCAAATTGAAACACTTTTAACAACTTGTTTGGTCCATATTTTAATCTAGTTTCTAACTCCTTATTTGCCCACTTAGTTAAAGATGAGCTATTTAATGAACTTTCTATATTCAATTTTTTATTATTGAAAATTATGATTTTTAAATTGTTTTTAATACAAAAGTTTAATGTTCTTAGAAGTGATATTAATTTGTATGAATTAAGAAGACCTTTCGAAGATATAGTTGGATTACTTATAATAACTGTATTTACTTCTTTATTATTTATATCATCATGTTGTGAAATATTTTTATTTTCTGCAAATGTTTCTTTTGAGTAGACTTTGAAAATTTTATTTGGATATTTATGATTAAGTAACTCTAAATTATCTTTTAAATTATTTGAAAAATAATATTCAATTCCATAATTTATCTCTTCAATATTAAATTTATAAATATCATTGAATTCCAAATTGGGAAATTCATTTATATAAATAAACTTACCTCCAAATATATGATTTTTCAGATAAGATGACTCAACAATGTTCAGATTATTTAATTTTGGTAACTTATAAGCGGGAGAATTACTGTCATAAAAAAAATAATTAGTATGATCGTTTAATATTACTTTTTCAAAATTATTAGAAAGAATTATTATATTTCTGTATTTTTTGTTGTTTAATACATTGATAAGTTCATCTTTCCCTCCAAATTTTTGATAAAAGTCGATCTTTAGTTTATTTTGCAAATTTTTTGATAATTCATTCGCTTGTTTAATTGAAGACACAAAAAAAACATTATCATTTACAAACTTAAAATTATTAAACTCTTGAAAATTTATATTTGAAACAGATTTTGTATTTAAAATATTTTGTTTTCTTAAATTATCTAAATCAATTATATTGTGTAATAATATTCCACAATTTAGTCTGTTAGAAAGTGCTATATATTTGCAATACAGATCTTGTTTATTATCAAGAGTAAAATTTGATACTTTTAAAATATTTTTTGGATTTCTTATTTCAGTTTTTGATTTTAAATTTACAACTAATGCGTCAACAATCTTATTTCTAAATTCAACTTTCACGAAGGAACCGATACTTAATTTTGTCATAAACTTATGAGGAATAGAATAAGTAAATTGATTATAACCGTATGTATTATTTGAAATTACTTCTACATCAGCAAACATTGCTAAAGTAATACATCTAATAACTCATACGCTATATCTGATTTTGACTTCTCATTCGATTCGTATATAAGTTCTTTCCTATTAATGATTTTTATTTTATTATGATCGCTTCCAAAGTTATTTTTTAATATGTTGTTTATTACTAAGTAATCGCAATTTTTACTTTTAATTTTGTCAAAATTAAGATCATCATTAACCTGAGCTGAAAATGCAACAGTGACTATATCTTCATTTTTATCTTTAATTGTCTTCACTAAATCGATATTTGGTATTAGATTAAGTTGAATGTTTCCTGAATCTCTACTTATCTTTCCATTCTCTTTCTTCGTTGTAAAATCTGAAACTGCTGCTGTCATAAACAAATATTCACAATTATCTATGTTTTCATTTATTTTTGTAAGCAATTCTGAAGATGATGTAAAGGCTACATTCTGAATGCCTGGTATTGGTAATATCTGACTTGAATGAATATATATAGTTTCATAACCACGAGCTGAAAGTTCAATTGCTATTGCCCTCCCCTGTTTACCTGATGATTTATTTGTAATTACTTTAACATCATCAATAGCTTCTATAGTAGGTCCAGATGTCACTATTACCTTTCCCAATGTTTTTTCAATATTGTTCTTTAAATCAATAGGTTCAATTAATCTACCGTAACCTCTATCACCAATATCTAAATCTCCATATCTTGAACCTACTATAAAATTATCCTGTGACAGTTTTTTTAGATTGTTTTGTGTTGTATTGTTTAAATACATTTCCTCATGCATCGCTGGACATATATAAATTCCAGAACCAAACATAAGTGTTGTCGAAGTTAACAAATCATCTGCAATACCATTTGCCATTTTGGCGATAACATTAGCAGTAGCTGGGTAAATCAAAAAAATATCAGCCCATCTTGCTAATTCTATATGCGGAGTTCCTTTTAAATTACCCCAGTCACTTAAGACTTGATTATTTTTTTTAAATTCATCGCTTAAAAATTGTAAGGCATTATATGTAGATATTACTTTAAAATTATATAGGCTTCCGTACTGCTTTATAAACAATTCAGCTTTAGAACAAGCAATACTACCTGTGACAGCAAGTAGTATATTTTTTTTCATTAATTTTCTTCGGAAACTTCTACTTTCCCTGCTGCAATTTCTTCAAATGCTACTGTCAGAGGTTTCCTGCTTAAACTTTGAACTTGTGGAGGTGTATATGCACCAATACCTTCACCGAGTTGATTAAAATATGAATTTATATCTCTTGCTCTCCTAGATGCAGTAATCACTAGGGCAAATCTTCCTGGTGTTTCTTTTAGTAATTCTTCAATAGGTGGTTTTATCATTGTTCCTCCAGCTTACATATTATATCAATTATATTATTAACTGCAGTATTTAAATCTTGGTTCTCTATGTAGTAATCGTATTCAGCACTGTGTTCTCTTTGAGAATTTGCAAGAATCATCCTTTTATTTATAAAATCTTCATCATGGCCTCTAGATACTAATCTGTTTATTAATTCATCATCATTTATATCAATAAATATACCTATATAATCACTATTAGATTTTAGTAATTTTGTAGCACCATTAACTTCTAGGTCTAATATTACAATTCCATCTCTATCAATTTCAGATTTTGGTGTACCGTAAAAATAACCTCCATATTCTTCATATTCGAGCATATGATTTTTATCAATCAGATCATTAAATCGTTGATGGGTAATGAAATAGTAATCTTGACCTTCTATTTCATTGTCTCTTCTAGGTCTTGTTGTATAAGAAGTTGAAAAATGAAAGTCAATATGATTCGAGAGCTCGTTAATAATCGTATTTTTTCCTACTCCAGATGGACCAGTAATAATAAATATCATATATTCTCTATAAAATTTACTATATCTTCAATATTTGAAATATTCAATTCCATGATACGGGTTTGTTCATCTAAATTTATTGTCGAAAGAAATCTAGCAAATAAAACTTTTCCAATGTTGCCATTGTGAGTTATTAATTTATGGATTCTTATAGATTGTAAATTAATATCATTAGTTGCATTTATAAGTTTATTTTTAATTTCTATGTCATTTGTATCAAAAGACTCTATAAATGATTTTCTATAATTTTTAATATCTAAAATATTAGAAAGATGATTATCATTCATAGTTATCCAAGATTGCATTAACAAATTTTGCACCATCCGATGAGGAGTTCTTATCGACTAATTTAACCCATTCGGATATTACTACTTTTCTAGGAGTTAATTTCATTTTCAACTCAGCTATTCCAAGCATTAATGCTGTTCTTTCAGGTTTTGCAATTCTTTCAAATGACCAATTTTGAGATAATTCATCTATCTTTAACATAATTTGCTGAGCATTCTCATTAAAGTAAGTAATTAATTGCTGTGCTCTTAGTAGCTGATTTTCTGATAAATCATTTTCAACAAGAAGTATGTTGTCTGTATAGCTATCTGACGAAAAAAGCGAAGTGAATGAATAATGTCTAAAATCGTGTTTCATACTCTTGTAATATAACTTATTGCTTTAGTATCAATTTTTATAACATCGTTTTCTTCTATAAACATAGGAACCTGGATTGTTAACCCAGTTTCACATGTAACTTCCTTGTTGTTGGAATTTACCGAATCACCTTTAACAGCAGGCTCTGAATGCGTTACTAACAAGTTGATTGTTGCAGGGAGTTGTATATCTATTGGTTTACCCATATACATTGATAAAGTTACTTCTTGATTTGGCTTTAATAATAATTCTTTATCATTAAGTTGATCTTTAGATAATTCAATTTGTTCATAGCTATCAGCATTCATAAAAAAATATTTATCAGCGTCATTGTATAAATATTGAAATGTTTGTTTATCAATATATGCTTGCTCAACATCTTCATCTGCTCTGAAGGTCTTATCTAAAACACCACCATTAGTTAGATTCTTTAGTTTTGTTTTAACAAATGCTTTCCCTTTACCAGGTTTTACATGTTGGTATTCAATTATCTGATAGATAATTCCATCAACTAATATTGACTGTCCAGGCCGTATATCGTTTGTAGAAACCATTAAGGTATCACTCCTTCATCTTTAGCTTTATTTTTAAGATTAATAAATTCTTCATAATTATCTGTAAAAGTCATCTTCCCATTTATATCTGTTAATAGATAGTAAATAAATGGATTCTCCGGTGTATTAAAAATAGCTTCCATAGATTTTTCACCAAATCCAGATATTGGCGTTGGAGGAAGTGATGTATATTTATAGGTATTGTAAGGACTGTCTACTTGTAAATCAATTAACAGTACTTGTGTTTTTCTTTTTTGTAATGAATAAAGTACAGTTGCATCTATTTGTAAAAGCATATTTTGATCAAGTCTGTTTCTAATAACAGAAGACACCAATGGTCTATCTTCATCTAATTTAGCTTCAGCTTCAATCAAACTTGCTACAGTAAAGAACTCATTTGGTGAAGATATCCAAGAAGGTATAGAGTTAGCCGAAAGTAAATTTTCAAATCTATTTTCTAATTCATTTGCAAGAATTTGCAAAATATCTTCACCGTTAGCTTCAATATCTATTTGGTAAGTGTTTGGAAAAAGTAAGCCTTCCCAATTTTGTAATTTAGAAAAATCATTATCAGGTAAATATGAACTCTTAACGCTTCCTGATATTAGTGAATTTTCAAGTTGAATAACATCATAACCTGTTTGAGCCGAAACAGTTTCTAATGTTTCACTCAGCCATAATCCCTCTGGAATTGTAATTGTATATGTTTTAAGAGGTGGCCCTTTTAATAGAACTGAAGTAAGTTCTTCAAAATTTAAATTATTTGGTATTTCATAAGTGCCTGATCTTAATTTATCAGTAAGATTTTCATTACGTAAATATAGCTCAAAGGCAAGTTTAGATGTTATTACACCAGTTGAATCTAAGATAGAAGATATTTCAGAAGCAGAGCTCCCTTGGGGAATATTTACGTTTATAATTTGTAAATTATCAATATTTTGAGATCCATCAATTGTGTTAATTTCTACATTATCTGCAATTGAATTTGTTACATTGTAACCAACTAATAAAAAAGTAGTTACAAGAAATATTTGTAAAGCCGTTCTGTTTTTAAATAGAAATTTAATCATTATTTTTAATATAAGTTTCTAATATCTCTAATGCTGACAAATCATCAACTCTGTCTTTTTTACTATTTTTGATTAATTCAGAAGTGAATCTTTCATCTATTTTTGAAATTGGCAAATTATATTTTTTTAATTCTTCTTCAATAAAATTATCAACATTATTAGTCATTCTATTTTCAGAAAGATTCATACCTAATGGATAGCCAATAATAAATTTATTAATATCATAGGAATCGACGTATGTAGATATTTTGTTTGCAATATTATCCTTTTTAATGTCTACGACTTCTATTGGTATAGGTATCTGTGTTTTAACTGTTCTTATTGCAAATCCCATATAACGTTCGCCAAAATCTATTGATAATAAATTATTCACTTTAAAGTAATTTTGTTAAGAATTGTTTAGCGGCATTAATTGCTTTAGCTGTATCATATTTGCCAGGACCTCCACCTATAGATAGATTTGGATCTTTTGAAGCTCCTCCACTATACAATGATGATAGGTCATTGGTAATTATTGAGATATCAAGATCAATACTTGGTTTAGTTGAGCCAACGATTGTAGTTTTACCAGATATATTTGAAAATAATATGCAAATATCAACATCAAAATTGTTAACTATATTTAAAGCAACTTCTCTAGACTCATTGGAATTTTCTAAAGAAATGGTTTCAACGATTACATTGTATTTACCAATCTTTGAAGATTTAGAAGAATAATCTTGTGTTAAATTTGTTAACTCATCCTTTCTAAAATTCGATATTTTTAATTTGTATTCTTCAAGTGTTTCAAGGTTTTGTTTTAATTTAGTTGATACTTCACTAGTTTGTACTTTAAGAATATCAGCTACATCTTGATAAGATTTATAAGCTGTATTTAAGAAATCATAAGCATGTGAGCCAGATAGCATTTCTACACGTCTTAAGTTTGAACCAATTGAAGATTCTTGAGTTAATACAACTAATCCAACGTCATGAGAATTTTTAACATGAGTACCACCACATAATTCTTTTGAAAATGAACCAATATTAACTACCCTAACATCGTCTTCATACTTATCGCCAAAAAATGCTAAAGCACCTTCCTCTTTAGCTTTATCAATATTCATAATATTTGTATTAACTTCGAGATCTTCAAAAATTACTTTGTTTGCTGTTTCGAAAATGTCTGACAACTCCTCATCAGAGACTTTCTGAGTATGGCTAAAATCAAATCTAAATCTACCAGGCGCAACGTTAGAACCGGCTTGTGCAACATGATCCCCTAAAATATTTCTTAAAGCAGAATGTACAATATGTGCTGCACTATGACTTTTAGATACTGCATTTCTAAAAGAATCATCTACTGTTAATTGAACTTCATCACCAATGTTTACATTATTTACATCAACAACTAATCCTGTTGCTCCATTTTCAATCTGAACAACTTTCTCAACAAAATATTCTCTTTCATCAATTCTAATTTTTCCTTCATCAGAAATTTGTCCACCTGCTTCAAAATAGAATGGATTTATTTTAGTAAATATTATAGATTTATTTTCTAGAGGTTCTACATGATATATCTCAGATACGGTATCTATTGTTTCATATCCACAAAAATCATTGGAATCTATATCTAATTTCATATTTTGATCTATTTTAGTAGAGGAACCTTTAGATTTAATCTTATGATTTTCAAAATATTGTTGAAAATCTTCTTCATTTAAAGTTATGTTGTTCTCAAGAGCAATTTCTTGTGTTAATTCAAAAGGAAAACCGTATGTTTCAAATAGATAGAAAGCTTGTTTTGCAGATAGTTCACCTGTTTCAAGAATTGTATTAATTTCTTGGATTCCTTTATTTAATGTTTTGCCGAATAAATCCTCTTCAGTTTTAAATAATTTTGTTATTTTTTCAATATTTTTATCAAGTTCAGGATAAGGTTCGCTGTACAATTTTGTAACTTCTTTGATAAGAAAATCGAGTGATGATGGCTCATCAGTTAATTTATTATAAGCTCTTAAAGCTCTTCTAATGAGTCTTCTTAAGATATAACCTCTACCTTCGTTAGTAGGAACAACACCATCACTAAGCATAAAAGTGGATGCTTTTATATGGTCTAAAATAATTTTTTCGTATTTAGCATCTGAGTTTTTTATTTTTTTTGATAGTTCTTTATGTATTGAACTAAATAAATCTGTTTCAAACAAAGATTCTTTTTCTTGCATAATCATTGCAATTCTCTCTAAACCCATACCAGTATCTATGTTTTTACTTGGTAATGTTCCTACTACTTCAAAAGGTTTATCTTGTATAGATTCCATAAATACAAGATTCCATATCTCAACAAATCGGTCTTCTCCCCCTCCAATTGGTCCCCCATCTGGTCCATATTTTGATCCTCTGTCAATAAAAATTTCTGAACAGGGCCCACAGGGTCCAGGGATATTCATATGCCAGAAATTATCTTTATCGCCATACTGTATTCTTTCTTCCGGAACGCCTATTTCATTGAGCCAAATATCGAAGGATTCTTTATCATCTTTATAAACTGTGAACCATAATCTTTCTGGATTAATTGATAAAACTTCTGTTATAAATTCATACGAATAACGTATTGCTTCTTTTTTAAAATACTTTCCAACACTAAAATTTCCTAACATTTCAAAAAATGAAAGATGTCTGTCAGTATCTCCAATAATATCAATATCAATTGTTCTTATACATTTCTGTGAAGAAGCCATATTTGGATTATCAGGGACTTTATTTCCAGAGAAATAATCTTTTAGGGGTACCATTCCTGCAGCTGTGAATAACAAAGTATTGTCGTGAGGTATTAAAGATGCAGACTTGATAACGTCATGATTTTTAGATTCAAAATAATTTAAAAACTCTGTTCTTATTTGGTTACTATTCATCTTTGTTAATGTACTTTAAATTATATTCTTCTAATATATTTTCATTGATATATGAAGGCGCATCAGTAAGTGGATCTAGTCCAGATTGTGTTTTAGGAAATGGTATTACATCTCTTATTGAATTTTGATTATATACTTCAGCAATCAATCTATCTATGCCTATAGCAAATCCTGCATGTTGTGGTGTTCCATATGAAAGTGCTTCTATAAACCAACCGAACCTATCTTGAATTTCTTCATTACTTAAACCCCATTTTTCAAGAACAATACGTTGTAAATCTGGATTACTTATTCTTTGAGAACCTGATCCAAGTTCAACCCCATTAAGAACTAAATCGTAATGTAAAGCTGTCGAAAGCTCTGGATTATCAATGAAATCGTCTTCATTTGTTGGAGCTGTAAATGGATGATGAGATGGTTGTAAATTTCCATTTTCGACTTCAAAGTATGGGAAATTATCAATCCAGCAAAAAGTAAACTGTTCTTCGGTGGTAGGTTTGAAAATATATCTTCTTATATGATCAAGAAATGGTGCTATTTCCATCTCTTGTCCAGCCTGAAAAAGAAATACTCCGTTACCTTGACTTATCAGAAATTCTTTCTCTGATTCTGAAATTAATTTAGATAAAGGACCTGATATATCTTTGTTTTTAATCTTAAACCAGCCTAGACCATTTGAACCTAATTCTTTTAATTCTTGATCTAACTGGTCAATTATTTTTCGAGTAATCGAATCGTCAGTTTTTAAAAATCTGATTACACCCTCTTTATTTAAAATATCACTCAAAAAATTAATTTCAGTCGCTTTAAATACTTCAGTACAATCACTTATCGTTTCTTTAATTCTTAAATCAGGTTTGTCAGTTCCATACAAAGATATAGCTTCAGAAAAAGTCATATTTTTAAATGCAGAGTCTATTTTTATATCGTATGCATCTTTAAAGACAAATTTAACGATAGTTTCAATATTTTTTTTAACTATTTCAGGATTAGCATTCGAAAATTCTACATCCAGTTGAGTAAATTCAGGTTGTCTATCTTTTCTTGAGTCTTCATCTCTGTAACACTTTGCAATTTGGTAATAATTTGGAAATCCAGCCATCATGAATAGTTGCTTATACATCTGAGGTGATTGTGGTAAGGCATAAAAAGTATTGCTGTTTTTACGCGAAGGTACTAAAAAATCTTTAGCACCTTCAGGAGTTGATTTAATAAGAGTAGGTGTATCTATTTCTAAAACATCCATTTTGTCCATAATCTTTCTTATAGATTTAAAAGTATTAGATCTGCCGACAATGTTTGTTTTCATAGATTGTCTTCTCAAATCAAGATATCTATATTTCAATCTTATACTTTCGTCAGTATCAATATTGTTATCTATTTGAAATGGCAAAGTCTTACTTTTATTTATAATATTTATTTCAGAAGCCTGAATCTCATACATGCCTAATTGAGTATTTTTATTAACTAGTTCTTTATCTCGCTCTTTAAATACGCCTGATACAGAAATGTAATATTCATTCTTTATATCAGAAGGCATATTTTTGCTTTGCTCATAAACAATTTGTATAGAAGAATAAAAATCACGAAGATCAATAAAAGTAAGTCCCCCATGATCTCTTATAGATGAAACCCAACCGTTAACATTTTGAACTTCAGCATTGTTTTTTGCATTTACTAATTCGTTAATGTTCAAATTAATTCCTTTAATTTTTTAATGTCGAATGGTACAACTTTATTGCTGCTGATAATCTTAATAGTTTTTTCAGAACAATTAATTACTATTGTCGCATTATTCTTTATAGCTTCTTTGTACTGAGTATTTTCCTTACTGAATCTTATAGGTACTTCATAAGGTATATGATTTTTATCTAATTCATCAGAAATGTCATACATTTCTTCTTCATATTGAGATATTAAAAATATTTTTTCTTTATGAGTATCAAGTTGAAGTTGGTTTATTATACGGTCTACTCCAAAAGCGACACCCACTCCTTGAGATTGACCTATGTTAAGTATTTGTGATAATTTATCATATCTACCACCACCACCAATAACTACACCATCGGCTACAAATTCAAAAGTTAAATCATTGTAATAATCTAAACCTCTAACTAACTTATGATCTTCGGAGTAAGGAATATTAATATTATTTAGCATATTCTTTATATCTTCGTATTTCTGTAATGTTTCATCTTCTAGATAATTTGTAATTAGTGGGGCCAGATCAATAATCTGTAAGTCCTCTTGTACATTTGAATCTAATATTCTTAATGTATTTGATTCAATCTTTTCAACGCTCTCTTTAGACAAATCTTTTTTGTTTTTATCAAAATACTTTTTTAAAACACTTACATACTCCTTTCTTTCATCGACACTACCTATTGTGTTAATTTTTAATTTAAAATTTAATTCGAGTGAATTAAGAAATCTAAATGAAGATTTAATTAATTGAACGTCAGAATAATTATCTAATGTTCCAATTAGTTCAGCCCCCGCTTGATGAAATTCTCTGTATCTATTTTTTTGTGGATTTTCATATCTATACATTTTTCCAAAATAACTGTATTTATTTGATTGATCTTTATGAAATTCGTTATGATACCTTACGACGCTAGCTGTTCCTTCTGGTCTCAATACAAGACTTCGTCCAGCTTTATCTTCAAATTCATACATTTGCTTAGTAACTATCTCGGAATTTTCACCTATAGATTTTGTAAATAAATCTTTGTGTTCAATGTTTGGCAATTCGACAAATTTATAACCATAACTTGCATAACAGTTTAAAAATTTATCTTTTATGTGTAAATAATTGTCTATATCTTTACCGTATAAATTTCTTGTTCCCTTAACTTGATCTATCATTTCAAATACTCTCTAATAAATGGATTGTTATTCTTAATATTTATTACAGTATCATCATCTCCATGACCAGGAAATAATTGAAAATCATCTTGAAAAAGAGTGAAAACATTGTTTATAGAATCAATCATTTCATTATTATCCCCTGAATACAAATCTGTTCTTCCAATACTATCTTTAAATATAAAGTCTCCAGTAAAAACTGCCCCTAAATCCTTAAATTCAAATGATACACTACCTTTAGTATGTCCAGGGTTTATATAGACATTTAAAAAATCATATTCATGGTCTAAAACGTTATGTAAATTACCTTCATATTTGTTTACAGATACCTTATCACCAAGAAAATCTCCTATTTGCTCGCTTGGATTTCTTGCTAAATGTTCGTCATCAAGATTGATATAAGCCTTTGAATCAAAAGAAGATAGTCCTATTGCATGATCCCAGTGACCATGTGTTATAAATGCACCTCCAATAGTTAAATTATTTGTATTTATGTAATCAACTACTTCATCAATATTTGGAGGTAAATCTATTAAAAATACAATTTCATTATCAAAAGGGCTTATTAGATAACAGTTTGATGTTGCAAAACTTGTAAATTTTTTTATATCAGTCATTTTCTTCCTGGATAGATTCTTGTTGCTTCAAAAACATTCTCAATATCTTTAGCATCATTTAATATTGCATCTAATTGAGTAACATCACTAACTTCAATCTGAAATATCAAACTTACAATTCTTTTACTACTTGTAACAGATTTTGCTACCAATATATTTCCTCCATTATCAGAAATTGCAATAGTCGCATCTCTAAGTAAATAAGGTCTGTCAATAGCTTCTATTTCAAGCCAAACAATAGTTCCAGTATTAGGTTCAAATCCCCAACTTACATCTAAAATTCTTTCCCCTTTATTTGGATCAATTTTTATATTTAAACAATCAGAACGATGAATTGCAATACCATTTGATATAGTTATAAATCCTAAAATATCGTCACCAGGTACGGGTACGCAGCATTTTGCCATTCTGACTTGTATGTCATCATATCCTTCAACAATAATTAAATCCGATTTACTATCACTCTTAATTTCAGGCGAATATAAATCGTCATCAACAGATATTTCATTTGGAAATACTATTTTCCGTATCTTGTTACCAACAATATTTATACCTGTATTTCCATTTCCAAGATTTTGATACAAAGTTTCGATATTAGGAAGCTTCATTTCTACTAACAATTCATTTAAAATTTGGTCTTTTGAATTTACTTCCAAAACTTCATTATTCTCGTCTAACCAGGTATTTAATACTGTTTTTCCTTTTTGGATGTCTTCATTTTTAAGTTGCTTTTGATACCATTGTTTTATTTTGGATCTTGCTCTTGTAGTTTTTACTATATTTAACCAGTCTCTACTTGGTCCTTTGTTCTTATCCTTGCTTGTAAGTATTTCTACTGTATCACCAGATTTTAGTTCATTACTTAAATTTACTAATTTTCCATTAACTTTCGCACCAATCAGTTTTTCACCTACCTGTGTATGAATGGCAAAAGCAAAATCAACTGGTGTGGAGCCTTGTGGTAATGATAAGACATCGCCTTCAGGTGTAAGACAAAATACTTCATTTTCATACAAATCTAACTTCATATGCTGTAGAAATTCATTAGGATCAGGATATTCTGACGACATCTCTGTAAGCTCATTAGTCCATCTAGTTAGATCGTTAGAAGGTTTCTCCTTGTATTTCCAATGTGCAGCCACACCAAATTCTGCTCTGTAATGCATGTCATGAGTTCTGATTTGAATTTCCATTTTATTACCATCAGATGTAATAACTGTAGTATGAAGGCTTTGATACAAATTAAATTTAGGCATTGAAATAAAATCTTTAAATCGTCCTAGAACAGGTTGAAAATTTGCATGAATTAAACCAAGTATCGTGTAACAATTTTTTACATCATCAGTGATAATTCTTATTCCAACTAAATCATTAATTTCATTAAACGTTAATCCATTATTAACTATTTTTTTGTATATTGAATAATTATGTTTTGGTCTGCCGTAAGCTTCTGCAGAAATTGAGTTATCTGATAGCAATGACTTAATTATATTTAAAGATTCTTCTAATTGATTTTCTCTATCTGGCCTTGTTTGCGTTATCTGTTCCTGAATTTCATTATTTTGTTTATCAAAAAGAATCTTGAAGGAAGTATCTTCTAATTTATGTTTAATCGATTGCAAACCTAATCTATGTGCCAACGGTGCGTAAACGTAAAGGGTTTCATTAGCGATTTTCTCTTGTTTCCAATCAGTATGATATTGTATAGTTTCTATATTATGAAGTCTGTCCGCTAATTTGAGAATTAACACTCTAATATCTTTTGACATAGCAATAACCATTTTTCTTATTGCATCAGCTTTAGCTTCTTCCTTTGAGTTGTAATTTATTTTATCTAGTTTCGTTACGCCATCAACGATATCAGCAACTTCTTTGCCAAAGTCCTTTTTGATATCAGAATAAGTTACATCAGTATCTTCTATCAAATCGTGCAAAAATGCAGCTATGATTGTTTCCTTATCAAGATTCAATTCAGCGAGATATAGTGCAACTTGTAGTGGATGAGTAATGTAGTCTTCACCAGATTTTCTTTTTTGATTTTTATGCCCATTAGCTGCAAAATTATATGCATCATTTAAAAGCTTATGAGAAGATTTTGGATAGTTTTCTAAAATACTATTAAATAGTTCATCAGCTGTTTTCACAGGACTTTTAGTCGACATATATTAATGGTACTAAATTTCTTAAGTTTTAATTATCTTTGACAAAAATGGTACAGTAACAAAAATAGAACTGTATGTACCTGATAATATCCCAATTAATAAAGGAATAGCAAAATCAGATAGATTTCCTTCAATACCTAAATAATTACCTATAAGAATTATTGAAATAATCGGAATAGCTGATGTAAAAGATGTATTAATACTTCTCATTAACACTTCATTAAATGTTTTGTTTAGTATTTCACTAGTAAGCGTATCTCTCTTAAATGATTTTTGAGAGTCTTTTAATTTATCAAATAAAATAACTGTGTCGTATAAGGAATATCCCAATATTGTTAATAGAGCAATTATTGTAGATGGTGTTATCTCGAGTCCTAGAATTACATAGACAGAAAAAGTTAATAAAAGATCATGCATTAATGCCGTTAATGCGATGAATGAAAATCTATATTCATATCTGAATGATATAAGAAGTGCAATTATGGATAAAAATATAACAAGTGCTCTAATCCCTTTGTTTGTTATTTCCTCACCAAAAGTAGGACCGACTCTTTGAAACTCTATTTCATTTTTTTCTACACTGAATTTGTCTGATAAATAATTTAACAATTCAGTTTCACGTTCCTGGGTAGACTCAACAGCTCTAAATATGATTGTATTTGAATTGTCGAATGTTTGATATCTAGAAACTGGGAGTATTCTATTGTTTAATACATCATCTATATCATTATCTGTATATTCAGTATCTAGTTGATATGTTGTTCCACCCGTAAAATCGACTGAAAGATTTAAATTTAAGAAACCAAATATTGATCCAATTAAAACAGCAGAAAAAATTATAAATTCAATAATAAATATTTTATAAAATCGACTACCAATATTATGAAAGTCAATATTTGTATTACCTAAAAATAATCTCTTAAACATTTTCAATATCTTTCTTTGTTAATGGAAAATAACTGCGAGGGTTATCAGTTATATTTCCGAACAGTGGAACAGCGTTCCTAATGAAAATTCTTGTATAAAAGAGATCGAATACTGTTGCAAGACCTAAAGTTAAGGCGAATCCTCTAATGGGTCCGATTGCAAGTATATATAAAATAACTGAAGCAATAATTGATACAAAGTCAGCTACTAATATAGTATTCCATGCTTCAGTAACTGCTTTTTCTGCTGCAAAGTTAAATGATCTACCTATTTTAAGCTCGTCTTTTAATTTTTCGAAAATAACGATATAAGAATCCGCCGTTAATCCGATAGAAACTATTACACCAGCTATACCAGCTAATGTTAACGTATAGCCTTGATACTCACCTAATAGTGCAATAACAGAATAAAAAAGAGCACCGAATGAACCAAGTCCAATTATTGCAATAACTCCAGACAATCTGTAATAAAACAATAAAAATAGACTGACAATTATAAGACCTACAAATCCTGCCTGTAATTGCTATACCAGGTGCAGAAATAACTTGACCATCTAAAACAATAGCTAAGCGTCTTTGTTCCCCCATTAATTTTGCCAATTTTTTGGTTAAGTCAGTAAATTTCTGTTCTGAAGTGTCTTTTAAAACTAATTGAACTATCCATTCATTTTGAGGATAAACAGCTAAAGCGTCATCTATATCATTACCTGTCAATTCAGCAGGACCTAAATGATAGATTATTGGAAATCCGTCAGACAGTGAAAGTAAATAAGAGTCCGTGTCGGGATTGTCATCTAAAGTTAAACCAGTTAATTGATCAACACCATCTGGTGCTGTAACAATTGGATTATCTGGGTCATCTTCATTTGGAGTAATTGTCAAAGCTGGAGAATAACCTAAATTCAATGAGGAATTAAGTACAGGTCTAAATGTGAGAAGTCCCGTAGTTCCAACAGCTTCAATTGCTTTTTCCTGATCTGTTAAACCTGGTAATTGAACTAAAACTGAATTTTCTCCACTAATTGATATTTCAGGTTCTTGTACTTCACCAAAAGCAGAAATTCTTGTTCTCATAATTTCTACTGCTTGCTCAATCAATTCAGGATCTGTTCCCTCTTCAGCAGTTAGAATTACTGATACACCTCCTTGTAAATCTAATCCAAGTTTTGGTTGAATATTATTTAGATATACAAAAATAAATAATCCTACGGAAAGTAAAGGTAAAAATATTAGTTTCAAAAAGGATTTCATGTTATTTGTAAGATATGTTCGACTTTAAAATCTCAATCTCTCCTTTTTTGACAACTAAAGTAACTTTTTCTTCTTTTATATTTACAACACGTCCAAAAATACCAGAATCCGTTATTACATTGTCACCAATTTTTAAATTCTCAACATATTCTTTATGTTTTTTTTGTCTCCTTCTTTGAGGGATATACAAAATAACGTAAAAGATAATAAATACAGTAATTAGAGGAAGCAAAGTTATGATTTCATTCATTTAAAAGTTTTTCCTTATAATTATCAAAATCTGAGTTTAATATACTTTCTCTCACTTCGTTAATGATATTTTGTGTCTGATATATGTTGTGTATTGTTAGAAATTGCCATGATGAAGTAGGCTCATTAATTAACAAGTGTCTCATATAAGATGTTGAAAAATTTAAACACGTATTGCAATTGCAATCTTGAACTAACGGTTCTTTAATATTTTTATATTTACTGTTCTTTAAATTAAAAAACTTTGCTCTATTAATAATTTTTCCATGCCGTGCAATTCTTGCCGGCCAAACACAATCAAACATGTCAACTCCTAACTCAATCAAATTAATTAGGCTTTTTACATCTCCAACACCCATAACGTATCGTAATTTATCGACAGGTAGTAAATCTGTAGTAAATGAAACAATCTCATTTCTCTCTTTTTCAGTTTCACCAATAGCTAGTCCACCAATTGCATAACCATTAAAGTTGTTCTCTAACATATTATTTGTAGAAATTTCTCTTAAGTCTTTATATTTGCCACCTTGAATGATTCCAAATAATGATTGATTTTTATTGTTGTGAATGTCACGTGCTTTTTTGGCCCAAATATTTGTATTGATTATTGCTTGTTTTTGCATATCTTTAGAAGCATTAATATCTATTAATTGATCAAGTATCATTGCAATATTACTATTCAAAGTCTCTTGTATTTGAATTGATAATTCAGGAGTCATTAAAAATTTTTTTCCATCATATATATTCTTAAATAAAATACCGCCATCTGTTTGAGAGTTCGGAATGGACCAACCTTGAAATCCTCCTGAATCAGTTAAAATTAATTGATCCCAATTAATGTATTCATGCAATCCTCCAAAATTCTTGATGATATCTAAACCAGGTCTTAAATATAGATGATATGTATTTCCTAGGATAATTTTTGTCTCTGAAAGTTGTTCTAAGTTAACTGATTTAATTGAACCTCTTGTAGCAACAGGCATAAAAATGGGAGTATTAAATTCATGTTTGTTTATTTTTACTTTATTTACTCTTGCTTTACCATCTACTGCAAGTAATTCTAAATTGATGTTATTCATTTATATTTAAATAATACAGCATCACCGAAGCTTAAAAATTTTAATCCTTGATCAATTGCATATTTATACAATTCTTTCCAGTTATCTCCATAAACATTTTGAACAATTGAAAGAAGTGAACTCATTGGAGCGTGAAAATTCGTAATTAAGTGTGTAGGTAAATTAATTTTTGTATCAGGCAAAATAAAAAGATCTGTATTACCAACTAGATTCTTTGTATTGTGTGCTGTTTCAATTGCTCTAAGAGTTGTAGTTCCTACACAATAGATATCTTTATTGGATTCTTTGTAAGTGATTATTTTGTTGTATTCAGTACTATCTATCGAATAGAACTCTTTATGAATATTATGATCATTTAAATTTTCTGATTTAACAGGTTTGAACGTATTAAGATTTACATCTAAATTAATAAATGCGGTTTTAATATTTTTGTTCCTAAATTTATCAATTAATTCATTAGTGAAATGTAAACCAGCTGTTGGTGCAGCAATCGAAAATCCGCTATCTGAGAATTGATTGTTATAGAATTTTCTTTTTTTAGGATTATCTTTAATGTATGGTGGCAACGGTAGTATTCCGTGTTTATTAATAATGTCATCTATTTTCATATCAAAAATACATCTAAATGATTCATCTAAAAGTTCTTTTATTTCAAAATTAAATAAATTAGTTTGGTACTTTTTATTTTTACTTTTTTTATCGGAAGATTTTAATAAACATACTGCTTCATAATCATTCAATTTTTTAGTTATAAATATTTCTAATGATCCTCCAGTATTTTTCTCTGTCAAAATTCTCACCTTACGTACAGTAGATTTATTGAATATAAATAGAGAATCAGATTCAACGTATTCAGGGAACTGTTTAAATGATATAATTTCTCTATTTTCAGCAATTAAAAGTTTAGAATCTAATGGATTTTCATAAGGCTCTTGATTTACAGATGAATTTGGTAACTCGTAGTTTAGTAAACTACTTTTAATCATTATTTACTATTTAGCAATTTAATAAACAAATCATAAGACATAGTTACAACTTCTGGCATTCCGTCATTTGTGCGTCTGGAGTTCCCTTGTTTTCTTTTTAATTTCTTCCAAAAAAGTACTGTATTTTTATCCCCTGATTTTTCAATAGCTTTTTCTAAAGATTGATGAATATTTAAATTTTGTCTAGATTTTGCTTCAAGAAAATATTCTTCATCTTTAACAAATAATTGTATATCGCCTAGATCTTTTGATCCCCCTTCAGCAAACCTTTGAGCTTTAAAATTAATTTCTTTATTCAATCTATTAACTATGTTTGTTTCGTACATAGTTCCCTGTTTTTTTGCCTTATTTACCATGTATTTATTTTAATTTTTTTATTCAGAAAGTAACGCTTCTAACTCTTTTTCTTCAATATCAAAATTTGCATAGACATCTTGGACATCATCAAGGTCTTCTAATGCACTAATCAATTTTGATACTGACTTGAATTTTTCCATATCAATGACTACACCGACATTCGGAATCTGAGCAATTTCAGCATTTGATGGAACAAACGAATTATTATTAAATTTTTCATTCATATTCTTAAAATCAGATGGTGGGAATTCAAATGTTACTGATTGATTACTTTCTAAAATATCTAAACAATCAGAGTTTAAAGCTAAATCGATTAATTCATCGTTATATTTATCAAATTGAAATACAGCTTTTCTTTCAAATAAGTAATTAACACTACCCGGTGTACCCATCGAGCCACCATGTTTAGTAAGAGTAGCTTTTACATCAGATGAAGTTCTATTCTTATTATCAGTAAGACAACTAATTAATAGAGCAACACCATGTGGTGCGTATCCTTCGTATGATAATTCGAATATTTCTCCAGTTTCTAAATTTCCATCAACACGTTTTAAAGCTCGTTCAATATTTTCATTAGGTACTGAATTAGATTTTGCTTTTTGTATTGCTTGGTAGAGCGATGCGTTATTTGCTGGGTCAGTACCTCCATTACGTGCAGCAATTTCTATAGCTTTAACTAATTTTGCGAATAATTGTCCTCTTTTAGCATCGTTAGCTCCTTTTTTTCGTTTTATGGTAGACCATTTAGAATGACCCGACATATTTTCCTTCTTTCATAAAAGCAAGCAACCATTCGAGATAATAGTTATCATTTGTCAATTCTGGATGGTATGTAAGTGAGACTATATTGTTTTGTGAAACACCAACAATATCTTCATTCTGTGTAGCAATAACTTTAACATCATTATTTAACGTTCTTATAATTTTTGGTGCACGTATAAAACAATATATGTCATTATTATTTAAAAATTTTACATCTGCTTCAAATGATTCATTTTGTCTTCCATATGCATTTCTTTGAATTTCTATATCAATATTCGGGATATGAGTATCTCCGTCAATAACTGATTTTGCAAGAATTATCGTTCCGGCGCATGTACTAAGAGTTGGCAATCCTTGTTTTATTTTTGTATCTAACTTTTTATACAAATTATTATATGATGATATTTTCGACATAGCTGTAGATTCCCCACCTGGAAGTATAATTCCATCTACTTTATCTAAATCTTCAGGTGTTTTTACTAATAATGACTCTAAAGAAATAAGATCTAAACTTTTTTGATGATCAAAGAAACTACCTTGTAAAGAAAGTATCCCTACTTTCAATTACCAACCTCTTTTAGCTAATTTCTCTTCTTCTGTCAGAGTATCAATGTTTATTCCAACCATAGGTTCGCCTAAATCTTTTGAGACATCTGCGAGAACTTTTGGATCATTGTAATTAGTAGTCGCAACAACTATAGCTTCGGCTCTTTCAGCGGGGTCACCACTTTTAAATATACCTGAACCTACAAATACTCCATCACATCCTAGTTGCATCATTAAAGCGGCATCTGCTGGTGTAGCAATTCCACCAGCTGCAAAGTTAACTACAGGGAGTTTTCCTAACTCTTTAATCATTTCTAATACATTCAATGGTGCCCTAAATTTTTTACTCAAAGCAACTAACTGATTTGTATCGCATGTTAGTACTTCATTAATTTCATTAGTTATTGTTCTCATATGTTTAACAGCTTCAATAACATTTCCAGTACCTGCTTCACCTTTGGTACGTATCATTGCAGCACCTTCTGCTATTCTTCTTGATGCTTCACCAAGTCCAGTAGCTCCACAAACAAAAGGAGATTTAAAATTGTTTTTATTTATATGATTTACATCATCAGCAGGGGTTAAAACTTCTGATTCGTCGATAAAGTCTATTCCGATAGATTCTAAAATTTGAGCTTCGACAAAATGACCAATTCTTGCTTTTGCCATTACAGGTATCGATACAGCATCCATTACTTCTTGAATAACACCGACAGAAGACATCCTTGCTACTCCACCGTCAGCTCTTATGTCTGCTGGTATTCTTTCTAAAGCCATTACAGCAACAGCTCCAGATTTTTCTGCGATAACTGCTTGTTCGGCGTTGACTACATCCATAATCACGCCACCCTTTAGCATATCAGCTAAACCCTTTTTAACTTTAAATGTTGACTCAATCTTCATAAGTTATATAGTACATCAATTGTTTGAATACAATAAAACGTAATGATCCATATTTTTTTCAATATCGTATTTTTGTATACATTCATATTGTTTTTCCCATATAAAATGTAAATCACTTTTTAATGTATTTGTTAATAAATTTACCAATGATTTATAAGAATTTCGTTCATAATAAATACCTGACTCTTCTAAGACATCTTTAAATGCAGCTAGATCACTAGAGATGACAATATTCCCTGAATTTATTGCTTCAATTAGAGTAATTCCAAAACTTTCATTTTTTGTGTTTAGTGCCAAATATATAGAAGAGTTTTTGAAAATAACATTTTTCTCCTCATCATTAGGTTTTAGATAGATAACGCCATTAAAATTTTCAATATTTTCATTCGTAATTGCTTCAAATTCATAATTTTGAAATGATTTTTCTTTTGATAATAAATTAAAGTAGTTAAAATTTTTCCTTTTTTCATTGCGTCCAACAAATAAAAATTTTTTTGTGTTATTAAATTTTATATTTTTATTAATTTCTATCATATTAGGAATCAAGATTGGTTGTTTATTTAATGTTTTAGCATTTGATAATGCTGATTCACTAACATAAACACTTACACCTTTAATTTTTACAATTTTGTATACAATGCTCATGAAAAATGTATAAAGTTTATTTAAATTTGCATGATGGGTAAATATATATTTTTTGTTCTTTGGTAATTTCCAAAAAATTAATGGTATAAATGGTTCGTGTATATGTACTACATCTGACCACTCAATTGCTTTTAAAAGTATTTTTCTATCTGGAAATAAGGATATTGATGCAACTGAGTTATTAAAAGGAATATTTAAAACTCTACCTAAATCATAATCTTTAGAGTTTGGTCCAGCTATTTTACTTTCTATGTTTGAAGTTTTACTAATGTAATCGTTCATTAAATTAATTTGATGTTGCACCCCCCCATAATTTAATAGATTGTACGGTGTTAAAAATAAGAGGTTAATATTCACTAGTCCATACAGGTTGAATAGAATGCCACTGATTAGGATCGAGCTTTATTAAATTTTCTAATGATTTACTTAAAACTTTAAGTCCGTGTTGAATACTTTGAGCTTGATTATCAAAATAAGGTACTATAAAGGGTTTCCCAAAATGTAATTGATATTTATTACCATTCTTTATAAAAGCTGCAGGAACAATAGGCAATTGTGTATCCAGTGAAAGAGATACCGGCCCTTTTGGAAATGCTGCCATTTGATTGAAGAATTCAACTCCAACACCACTTTTACCAACGTGACGTTCTGATAACAAGCACACGTGATGGCCGTTTTTAAGAAATTCTTTTACTCGTTCAAAAGTATTTTGACCTTTACCACCTAAAATTATTTTACATCCAAGATCTTCTCTTAATTCAGTAAACCAATGTAAAATCTTTTTATCATCTAAAGGCTCAGCAACAGCAACTAAATTTAAATCTAGAAATTTACCCATTGGAATTGCAAATTCCCAATTACCAAGATGAGGAAGTGCAATAATGTATGAAGAGTAATTTTTATTTAACTTTCGAACAATATCTTCATTAATTATTTCAACTTTTGGTTCTATATGATTTTTATAACCTTCTTTAGTTAACCAAATAGTTTCAAGCCAGTATCTTACATAATTTAATTTAACTTTGAATATTGAATAATTATCTATCCTATCTTTTCTCTTTTTAAGTTTTATGTTTGAAAAAGGAGTAAAAATAAAATATACGAGTGCAATAAAATATGAAATAACATATATGAAATTAGGTGATAACTTTTTAAACATGTTGTGAAGAATTCGTATTATTTGAAATTTCATTTATCTAGGTTGGTTATTAAAATTTTAATTCTTTGAAATACAGTAATCCAACATAATAAGGAAAATATATACATAAATACATAATCTAAATCAAAAAACATGAATATTACAGCAAATATTACTCTTTCAGGTCTTGCGGTTATACCAGCTTTATTTGTAATGCCGTAACTTTCAGATTTAGCTCTAATATAAGGAATCAAATTTGATGCAACTAAAATTGATAGAACAATAAATAACTCAATATCATTCGAAGTGAAACCTATAGCTACAACACTCCATATAAATAATTCACCCAATCTATCAATGAACGAATCAAGTACTGCTCCCCTTTCACTCACTAAATTTTGATATCTTGCATAAGGTCCATCAAGACCATCAACTGCACTACCTAAAAAAATTAAAATTATGCCAAGAAATTTGTTATCTACATAAAAAAAATATGAACCTAACAACACAATGATTAGACCAAGTATAGATACAGTATTAGGTTTAATCCGAAATTTTGCTAAAACAAGGACAAAAGGCATTGCAAATTTCTCTGATGCGTTTTTAAAGTATTTTTCAAGCATTTAAATTTTCAGAATATGGTTCGGTAACTATATCCCCTGAAAAAGCGTTTATCTCAACAATTGTTTTAAATTTAGGAGGAGATTCATGGGAGTAGACAATTACAGTCCAGACAGGTGTGAGTATATTCTTTAAATTAAATATGAATGTTAAAGCAACTGAATAATAACCAATCGAATGGTCAATATATGGAAGCACATTACTAATTACTTCACCTTGTTTAATTTTAAATTTATTATTTAGAAATAAAAGAAGTATCGCTAACAAAACAAGAATTATTAAAGTTGGTAAGAAATTAATAAATGTAAGAAAAAATGATGAAACAAGAAATAAAGCACATACTAAAAGTATGAACGCAGGATAGTATTTGCGTCTACTTGGATTAGGTACTACATAACTTCCTACTGCAAGTGAATTTAAATCTTCAGGGAGTAAAGAATCCTCAGCATCCTTTTTATCTATTTCTATTCCGTCAACCATTTAAATCAAATTCTGGAGTCTTTAGGTAATTATTAATCTCTTTAATTCCTTTTTCAAACTCTATATCTTTTTTGTCATCAGCATTATAAAAATTAATAGCAAATGTTTTATTAGAAACATCTTTTTCACCAACAATTAATTGGATAGGTACTTTTATTTTTTGAGAATTGTGAATCTTTTCTCCTAGTCTTACATTTCGATCATCAATATTGATTCTAAAATCTTTTAAATGTTCCTTAATCTCAGCCACATAAGAAGACACATTGCCAATAGTTAATATGTCTATTTGAACAGGCGATAACCATCCAGGCATATGCCCTGCGTAGTGCTCTAAAAGAACACCAGTGAATCGTTCAATTGAACCAAGCAGAGCTCTGTGAATCATGACCGGTCTAATTTTTTTATTATTATTATCGACATATTCAATATCAAAATTATCAGGTTGTGCAAAATCCACTTGAATAGTACTTAGTTGCCATCTTCTACCAATCGCATCTTTTACATGTAAATCAATTTTTGGACCATAGAAAGCGCCCTCTCCTTCAGCAGTTGCAAACGGAATATCTAATTCAGTTAAAGATTTCTTAAGGCTTTCTGTAGCCATATCCCAATCATCATCAGAACCGATCGATTTATCTGGTTTAGTTGAGAGATCAGCTTCAATCTCACTTAAACCAAATGAATTTAATAGTTTTACAGAGAAATTTAATAATGTTTTGACTTCTTCATTGATTTGATCTTTTGTACAGAATATATGAGCATCGTCTTGAGTAAAACCTCTTAATCTTAATAAACCATGAAGCACGCCAGTCTTTTCGTACCTGTACACTGAACCAAATTCAAAGAATCTGATTGGTAGTTCTTTATAAGAATGCAAATCTGATTTGTAAACTAATATATGGAATGGACAATTCATAGGTTTTAAATAATAAGTTTCATTATTTTCTTCGTGAACTACAGGTGGATACATATTTTCTTTGTAGTGTGCTAAATGACCAGAAGTTTCCCACAATACAGATTTTCCGATATGAGGAGTGTTAACTAATTGATAATCATTAGATAGGTGTGCATTTTTACTAAAGGTTTCAATTACATCCCTTAATATCGCACCATTCGGCTTCCATATAAAATTACCTGAACCCAGCTCATCAGTTGAAGTAAAAAGGTTTAATTCATTTCCTAATTTTCTGTGGTCTCTTTTTTCAGCTTCTTCTTGCTGAGCCATGTATAAATCTAGATCTTCTTTAGAAAACCATGAAGTTCCATAAATTCTTTGCAATTGAGGATTGTTTTCGTCACCTCTCCAATAAGCACCAGCAACCTTAGTTAATTTAAAATGTTTTAAAAAGCTTGTGTTTGGTATATGAGGTCCCATACATAAATCAACAAATTGTTCATTTCTATATGTTGAAACATAATCATCTGAAACTCCTTCTGATGATTCCGCAGATTTAATTAATTCAACTTTAAAAGATTGGTTCTTGAATAGTTTTAGGGCCTCCTTCTTGGATATTTCATCCCTAATAAAATTTTGTTTAGACTTTACAATCTTTTTCATTTCAGATTCAATTTGCTCTAAATCTGATTCACTTATTGGTTTTGTGAATTTGAAATCATAATAAAAGCCATTTTCAATGCTAGGACCAACTCCATATTCAGTATTGGGAAATATATTTAAGACAGCTTGTGCAAGTATATGAGCAGATGAATGTCTAAGTATATGTAAAGCATCTAAATCGTTAATAGTTACAATTCTTACATTACAATTGTCAGTTATAAGATATGAGAGATCATAAAATTTATTATCTATTTCTATGCATACAGCATCCTTATGTAATCTTGAGCCTATATTTTTAGCTAGATCATCACCAGTGATAGAATTTTCAAAGGATCTAACTGATCCATCAGGTAATGTAATATCTAATTTCATAATTTCATAATAATAACTAAATTAAGGTAAATTTCATAACGTTAAATAAACGGATTAATAAATTAAATCGTAAAAATATAAGAAATTGTTTTTAAAATAAATTTATGAATAAAAACCTTATTACATTTGAAAATAAACTAATTAAGGTTTTACTAAAAAACGTATATAAAAAAATTGATGTAGAAATTACATATCAATTTGTAAATCCTTATCAATTGATAACAAAAGAACTAAAAATTCTTAAAAATTCTAAACATGAAATTAGTTCAAGTGATTTAAGAAATCTAAATTACTACTCCTTAAGAAAAAAAGGAATACTTCTTATAAACAATCTTGTAAATATTGATAGGAAATACTTCAATAAGAAAACAAATAATATGGCCTATTTATCTATCCCTGAAAAAAAATTAGAAAATAAAATAAAGAAAAAACAAATTAAAAATAGATCATTATTGTTAACTGCATATGCATACTTATATATCAATTATCAATTAAAGTCTGGAAATAATTACTCACTCTATTTATCTAAAAGACTTAACTACAGTGAAAATTACATAAAATCATTAACAAAAGAATTGTTTAAAGAGTCTTATCTAATCAAAAATGTAGACGGTGTTCCCGGAGGAATAATTTCAACTAAAACTATTAAAATTATTAACTCTCAGAAATTTCAACAGATTCTATAACTACATCTTCTAGTGGCTTGTCAGCTGCATCAGTCTGAACGGCTGCAATACTGTCAATGACATCAAGCCCTTCAGTAACTTGACCAAAAATTGTATAACTATAAGGTAGTGGATAATCAACATGCATTATAAAGAATTGACTACCGTTTGTATTTGGACCTCTATTAGCCATTGCCATAATTCCTTTTTCGTATGGCTTTTGATTATTTAATTCATCTTCAAATTCATAGCCAGGATATTTTCCATAGTCACCATGGCCCGTACCAGATGGGTCACCACCTTGAATCATAAAACCCGAAATAACTCTGTGAAAAATTACATCGTCATAGTAACCATCTCTAGCTAAGGTAACAAAATTATTTACAGTTACAGGTGCATCTTCAGTGAAAAATTTTATTTTCATTTCACCAAAATTAGTTTTTATTGTTGCTGAATATGACTTACTAGTATCAATATTCATTTCATGAGGTTGATTGTATGTCTTTTCACTCACAGTTTCTCCTTTGGTTGTTGTTGTTTCTTCTGTAATTACTTCATTGGAATTTGCTTCAGTGTTTCCACCAGAAGTACATGAAATCAATAATAGTAAAATAACAATATATTTGTTCATTTAGTTTCCTGCACCTCCAGAAGGATTGTTACCAAGATTTCCGGAACTAATTCTTTTTTGTTCATTACAAGTTTCACGATCAGTTTTCCAACAATCAGGATTGTACTCGTAACTGGTAGCTGAGCAAAAACTAAAAAGCAAAAAAATAACTACAGAGTATTTCATTTAATACGACTTAATCTAACTTTAGATACTGCACATAGTTTATTTTCATGATAAATTTCTGCTTCCCAAAGCTGATAGGATCTTCCTTTCTTTATCAACTTAGCTGAACATATCAATTCTCCTTCTGAAACGCTTGATAAGAAATCAGTATTATTATTTACTCCTACAAACATTCCATCTGAATTAAAGTTAGCACCGTAAGAACACAAGGTTTCAGCCATGGTGGAATAAATCCCACCATGAACCAATCCCATTGGTTGGTGATGGTTTTTATTTATTACTAATCTAGATTTTGCTGATTCTTGATTAATTTCAATCATTTCATGACCAAGATAATTATCTAAAGAATCACCATTAAAATTCATAAAGTCAGTTGTCATACACTTCTCTCAATCTCTTCTCACCTGTATTATTAACAAACCACCAATATCCTATTGCAAATGTTACAACAGTTAATATTAAAATGCCGTAAAAAGTCACAGTGTCATTAAATGCGTTATATATTTTTATCATGCCGAAAACATATAATATCAATCCGTACAATGTAATAAATAAAGTTACAAAACTAAACCAACTGAAGTCTTTTCCAATCTTTGCAACAACAATTTTTTTGTCATTTATTGGAAAAAAGTATCTATTTTCAAGCTCATGGGTTATAAATACTTGACTCTTAGTAATTTTATTTATATTTTTTTCTAAATATTCTGAATAATGCCTCGAAAAAATTAAATAATAAGCATGAAAAGCAAGTATAACACTGCCAAAAAGGGATAAAAAAGGCAAAACATACGCTATTTTTGTATTAAATAAAGCAAAAATAAGTGCTATTAAACCAAGTATAAAAAAGATTCTTACATCTATTAAAAATTGATGATGATAAAACTTATTCATCGAACGCATCCGTTTTAATTGATCGTGGTTAAAATTTAATTCATCCATTAAGTAAAGTGTATTATGGTTATGTTTAATAAAAAATATTTTGTTACTTTTTTAATTCTTCTCACTTTTTATACATTTTTTAATCTTTTTTCAGACGTAAAAGTAGAATTTTTATCATTATCTTTAGTTGAATATAAAGAATTCAGTTTAAATTGTGGGAGTGTTTATCAAATATTATTTGAAGGTGTTGAGTACACTGATAAAAACTTAAGAATGAATGAAGTTGTATGTTACAACAATGCTGTTTTAAAAATATTAAATGCATTTGTTAGTATTATTTTTATTCTAGTTTTATTTAGATTTGGAATTAAGTACATCAATAAAAAATCAAACACAGAAGATTTATCTGATCTTTTACTTATTTTAAGACGTCGTAACAAACGAGATATATAATATCATTATGAAAATTGGAGCATTTGTACCACAAGGATGGAGAATGGATCTCAATGGTGTCGCTCAAGACAAACAATGGCAAACTATTCTCGACGCCGCAAGTAAAATAGAGGAATTAAATTATGAATCATTATGGGTATATGATCACTTTCACACAGTTCCTAAACCTACACAAGATCCTACTTATGAATGTTGGACATTAATGTCAGCCCTTTCTCAAACAACTAATAAATTAAGACTTGGACAAATGTGTACTTGTAACTCATATAGGAATCCAGCATATTTAACTAAAGTAGCTTCAAACATAGATGTTATGTCTGGTGGAAGGTTGGAATATGCTATAGGTGCTGGATGGTATGATCACGAATATAAAGCATATGGCTATGACTACCCAACAGCTGGTATACGATTAAAAATGTTAGAAGAGTCACTTATCATTTATAAATTGATGACAACTGAAGAAAATCCTGTCTTCGAAGGTGAGTTTTATAAAATTGATGGAGCTATTAATCAACCTAAGCCATTACAAAAACCATATCCTCCTCTTTGGGTTTGTGGAGGTGGTGAAAAAGTAACACTAAAACTTTTAGCTAGATATGGAGATTATGGAAACTGGGATGTAGATGTAGATGGTTTTATAACTAAATCAAACATCCTTCAAGATCATTGCGTTAAAGAAAATAGAGAATATTCAGAAATAGGTCGTACATTACATACGAATGTTCTAATAGCTGAAGACAAAAATAAACTTGATGCAAAAATTGAAAAATTATCATCTTATACAAACATTCCAAAAGAATATTATTATGAACGACCATTGATTGGATTAGAAGATGAAGTTTTTGATACCCTTAATAAGTACAAAGAAGCTGGATGTACTTATTTAATTGCTTACATTCCAGATATTGTTTGGGGAGATACCTTAGATATATTATCTAAATTAAATTAGCCCTAAAAAAATGGAAGCCCCCAAAAAGAGGGCTTCCCAACAGGGCTGCGTATCACACTTAATTGAAACGCACTCTTAATATACCATTTAATAACGACAAAAGTAAAGTTAATTGTCAAAAGTAGGTGTATAAGTACTAGGAACTAAGGAAATCCAAGGTTTTCCGGGTGGTATATATAATGTATTTCCATTCGAATCAACGATATGGAAAGGATCTAAATTAGAACCACGTTTCCAAAATCCATCAAGTAATTTTCCATTATGCAAAATTATTGCACGACCTTGACCAACTGTTTTGACAGATGGTAGTTGAAGAGGATGCATGTAAGGTTCACAAAATAATGCAATAACTGTTTTTGTATTTATTTGTCCAACTGAACCATTGATGTTAATCCAATTGTGAATATTATTACTAGATGAACCCTTATAAGCGTCGTAGTAAGTTCTTAAATATTCACTCCCATTCCAAGTCCATTTGGTAGAAGTTTGAGAAGAAAATTTTAAAGTGACTGAATTTACATTAGACCATTTATTGTAATTTGGTGATCCCCAAGGAAAAAGTGGTTGAGGATTATTTGATTTCTTGTAACCTTTAGCAATTGCTAAATTTTTTAATTTAACAGTATCTGCATAAAGATTGTGCGGTGCTCTACGTGAGTTAATTCTAAAAAACTCAGGTCTTTTATCAGTTATCACTGGAACACCTATATCTATAATTTCTGGTATCAATCCCCCTGTAGCTCCACTAGCTACAAGAACACCATCTAATGGTCTTAGTACAGTTGGGTCAGTTGGTCTCGCTGATCTAATAGGTCCATGATAAGTTGTATCAGATTCATAAAAAATATTAATAAATCTTGTCATACCACCTTCTACAAGAACCTCAAATATAGCATCAGCTTTCTGTGGTCCAGATTGTGGTCTAGCTCTAACGTTATTATCGTTTTTGATACCTATAACTATTTTGTTATTTGCATCTGAAGGCATAACTAATCCATTAACTGGTGAATTTATTCCATCTATGTAATTTTGAGTATCGACCCTGCCAATAGTTACGTAAGTTTTTTCTTTTTCTAAACTCCATCTATCGCCTAAATATGCATCAAGTTCATTTTGAGAATTTACTTGAGCAGTGTTACCAAAGCGATAAACAAATACAGGATAGAAACATGGATCAGCAACCCATACATTGTTTGAATCTACATATCCATTTATACATTGCTTTGAAGGATCATAATTTCTTAAATCTAGAGCAGATGAAGTATCTATAGTTGTTGAATTATTTGTATTGTTGTTTGAATGATCTATTGTCACATAGGATTCTTCACCTTTTTCAAGTGCACTTAATGTTTTAGGTCCTATGATCCCATCTGGTGTTAGTCCGGCTCTACTTTGAAAATTTTTAATCGCACTTTTTGTTCGTGATCCATTTATTCCATCAACTTCGCCTGAATAAAATCCTAGTTCTGCCAGTCTTTTTTGAACATTTAGTATTTCAGTTGATTTTGCTTTCTGAGAATTCGTATTAATAATGTTTGTAGATTTTATTGTTTTTTTAACTACATTTTCTTTACTATTGAGTGTTTTACATGTATTTTTACCTAATATACCATCTGAAATTAGATTATTTGATGATTGAAACTCTTTTAATGCTTTTTTACTAGCTGGACCAAAATCGCCATCAATTTTTGATGTATAGTACCCATAATTTTTCAAAACTGCTTGAAGCATTATTTCACTTCGTATCAAGCTACTTTTGTCATATTCTGAACAGTCATAATTATGTGAAACAGGACTATATAGTATAAGTAAAGAAGCTAAAACAGATATTAGCACTAGCTATTTGACCAGACTATTTGTCCTTCATTTGGAACTACGTGAACCCATTGGGAACTAGGTGGAACTTCAATAGGATTTTGATTAATATCGAAAAATTCAAAACTTTCTGATATATCAGTTCTTCTCCATGTTCCTTGTACATATTTACCATTATTAAAAATATACAAGTCTCCTATACCAACAGTTAATATACTTGGTAAAGTAGTAGCCTTATCTTTATAAAGTGCACCCTGAATAACAACAATAGTTTCTGTTGAAAGTATGTCAGTATAATTACCGTCTTGAGAGATAAAGTTATGAGCAATAGCATCTTTTTCGCTCGAATATGCATCTATTATAAATCTAGAGTATCTAAGCCCATCCATTTTCCAAATCACTGTCGTAAAATCAGAATACTGAATTGTGATTTTGTTAGCACCAGTGCTCCAATTATTTTGATCAAATCCAAATGGATATAAGGGTTGAGGACCTGGTTGTAAAAATTTGTACCCTTTACTGTCAATTACATCTCTAACTAATTCTGTATCAGCGTAAAGATTATGTGGTGCCTTTCTAGATCCTATTCTAAACATTGCTGGTGCATTCACTTCTTCTAAGACTGGAACACCTAATTCTCTTATTGCAGGTATCAAGCCGTCTGTAGCACCAGAGACAACTAAAGTTCCATCATATGGTCGTATTACGGTTGGATCAGTAGGTCTAGCAGAACGTATAGGTCCTAAATATTTGGAAGTATTATCTAGAAAAAATGCTAAAAATCTAGTCATTCCACCCTCGACTAAAATTTCAAACACAGAGTCAGCTTCTTGCAAACCAGATTGTGGTCGTGCATTAATATTGTTATCTATCTTAAAGGCTACAACTCTTTTCGGCCTGTTAAGCCAAAGTTCGGGTGGAATTTCTTTTCCAGTTAAAGGTGACATCCTTTCTATATCAAACTCATATGAAATTACAGCTTCGGTTGTAGTTGTTGCATCTGAATCCGCAATAATAGTAGTAGTAGTCTGTTGTGTTGTATCAACAACAACTTCTTCAATAGTATCAGCTGCTGAGCATGACACTATTAAGGTAAATACGATTAATAATCTTAATTTCACACTTTTATATTAGTGTTGAAAATAATAATTTAATAAAGTTTATCTTTGAATTATTTGCTTGATAATAAGTAAGATT
>LUMT01000131.1_pt1 | contig 43885 bp, 62 predicted proteins | sample 729741 | NCBI WGS metagenome assembly LUMT01 (sample SAMN03860299, study PRJNA289734) | marine metagenome | biome: seawater column; feature: ocean; material: water; isolation source: Red Sea water column Station 192 - depth 50m | place: Saudi Arabia: Red Sea | collected 2011-10-15 | depth 50 m
ATAGACGAAATGGTAGCAATTCCCACAGATAGTATTGATACTTCAACTAAGAAATAGTAGAATATCTTTATATATTAACCTATAGGAGTTTTTTATGGTAGCACCAATAGTACCAATAGCAGCAGGAGTTGGTAGTTTTCTTTTAGCAAAAGCAAGTGGAGCAAGTAACAGAGACGCATTAATCGCTGGTGGTATAGGTGCATTAAGTGGATATGGATTAGCAGGTGGAACATTCGGTGGTTCAATCGCTGGTTTAGGAGCAAAGTCTTTAGGAACTGCTGGTGCAATAGGTGGTGGAATAGCTGCTGGTGGACTTACACAAATGGCTATGCAAGGATCACCAGGTCAAGCTCAACCTCTTGAAGAAATGAATGTAGGATTTAAGGGAGTTGACCCACAACAATATGCACAAGCTACACAAAATTTACAAGGTATCACACAAAGAGCAACTTACGCTGATGCTCCGTCAACAGATGTTGTACAACCTAGTGTTTATGATTTTAGTAATCAAGAAATGTATACAGCGAAAGAAGGTGGGTTAGCAGAGATAAAAAGATTTAGAGAAGGTGGCGTGAATTATTTACCAAGCAAGACGGATCACGATGAAAACGATTATAACAATTACACTAGAGCTAAAGGTTATGTAGAAGATGGTAGTGGTAATGGTGATAAAGACGAGGACACAATGTTAGCACAATTAGCTGATGGAGAGTTTGTATCAAGAGCAGATGCAATCTTAGGTGCAGGAATTATGGAGGGTGCTAGTCCTGAAGATTTTAAAGAGATGAGAAGATTAGGTGCCAAGTTCTTTTATAAACAACAAGATCAGTTGAAAAGAATATACGACATAACCTCATGATTAATATTGTAAAGGTTGATGTCGCAGAACATTGGACAAAAGCATCTGTAATGTTAAAAGATGCGATAGATTTAAGTAATGGTAGGCATACGATAGAAACAACCTACAACAACTTAAAAAAAGGAGTTATGAGATTGTACGCAGTTTATGTTAAAGATAAAATTAAAAGTTATTTCGTAACCCAAATTACAGTTTATCCTGCTAAAAGTGTATATGGTATTATTTTTTGTGGTGGTAAAGAAGTTATACGACATATAAAAAAAATAGAGGCGTTTTTTAAAAATGAAGCAATCTTAAATGGTTGCAGAGGATTAGAGATTATAGGAAGAAATGGTTGGGAGAGGATCATTGATAATATTCCATCTTTAGAATTTCAAGCAAAAGGTGTGTTTTATGAAATGGATACTTAAACTTTTACCAAATAGATTAAAAGTTTGGTTATATAAATGTTTATACGAAGACATCGCTGAGAAGGGAGAGTATGAAGATACAGAACTTGCTCACGTTAATCCTTATGAAGTAAAGTTATTAAAACAAATTGGTGGTAAAGGAAGACTAAATCAAGCTACTGGACTAAAAGGTTATTTTGGTGGTGGGGGATCACCAGCACCAGCACCAGCTCCCTCTGGCTCTGGAAGACAAGAAACTATATCAAGAGAAGCTCCAGAAATAGAAGCAAGAAAATTAGCCTTATACGATCAAGCTATTGACTTAGCCAGACAACCTATGGAGATACCAGAGTATAAAGTTGCAGGTCCTTCTCCATTAGAAACTCAAGCCTTTGAACAATCTGCACAAACAGGAATAGGTGCTGTTCCAGTACAAGCTGGCATAGGTGCTACTTTAGGTGCTGGTCAAACTGCTATGACAGATATTACACAACAAGGAGGACTGATAGATAGTTTTATGAATCCTTATCAAAGATATGTTATTGATGAAATTAACAGACAAAGTCAAATTCAATCTAACCAACAAGCAGCTGAAGCAGTTGCATCTGGTGCTTTTGGTAGTGGTAGAGAAGGTGTACAAAGAGCAGAACAAGAAAGATTAAGATTAGGATTAATTGGTCAAGCACAAGCAAAAGGATTTGATACTGCACTAGGAGCTGCTGAAAGACAAAGACAATTTCAAACCACTGCACAGTTAAATCAGGCAAGTCAACTAGCGTCATTAGGACAGACACAACAGGCGATGGCTCAAAAAGATATAGCTCAACAATTAAGTGGTGGTCAGTTACAGAGAGATATAGCACAAAAAGGTTTAGAAGCACAAAGAGCAACACAAGTCGCAAGACAAGCAGAACCTTTTCAAAGAGTAGAATTTGCCAAAGGTATTATGACTGCCTTACCAACAACAGCGTCACAGATTACACAGACTACAGGACCTGGTGCTAACCCATTAGCACAGGCTGCAGGTGCTGGTATAGGTGCATATGCTGCTTACAACTTGTTAAAACCAACTGGCTTACAAGGACAATAAAATATGGCAATACCAAACGAAACCTCTAAATATATAAGTCAAACACCTGATGAGACTCTTACTGAGGATATAAAAAAAACAGAAACTGTCCAACCAGAACAAATCGTTACTCCAAGCACAACAACCACGCAACCTCTGTTTAGTAGAAATGAAAGAGTAGCTTACACGCTAATGCCTTTAGCCAGTGCTTTGTTACAAGGTAAAAGAACTGGTAGTGGTAGTATGTTTGGTGACACTCTCGCTAGTTTAGGTCAAGGGTTAATGGGTACAACTGATGTTGCTTTAAAAATAAAACAATTAGAAGCATCAAATAAAACCAAAGCAAGTAGTGCTCTTAAACAATATAAATTACAAACTGATCCTAATAACCCAAACAAAAAAGTTCAAATAGGAGGAACAAACTATACTCCAAATATGAACAAAATATTTCAGTTAAGTGTTGATGATGTCAATGCTTATCCACCAGGAACTTTTGTAGAAAGTTCTGCTGATAAAAAAGGCACTATTAAAACTGAAAAGTTTGGTTTGTTTTATGTTGATACTGAAGAAGAAGCTAAAAGATTATATCCTAATAATCCTCGCATACAAAAAATAATAGTAGACAAGGACAAAGTAGGTCAACCAGTAATACAAGGAGATAATAGATTAGCAGCTAATGTTATTTTCAGAGATGGAGTACAAGTAAGAGAAACTTTAGATACTCTTTCTAAACAGCCAGTTGGAACTACTACAGACCCATTAGGTCAACCCACTTACCAAAAAGATAGAGAAAGTGCTGAAAAATATTTAGCAACTTTTGGTATTGATAAAAACACAAAAGGGTATGAGTCAGTTATGAATACAATAATAAATCCTGCTAAAGCAGGCAAACCAGTATTTCAAAGTGGAGTAGGATTAGTGTTATCTGCAAGAAGACCAGATAGAGCTGGTTCAAATATAGAATTTATAGGATTAGCTCCAGAAAAAGATTTAAAAGATTTAAGATATGCTGGTACTTTAGATGAGATTAAAAAGTTAAACAAAGAATCAACTGCTTTAATCGGTCAAATAAACAGTATGTCTCCTAGAATTGGTAAGGTTTTGAATTCTTTACTTAGTGGAGTAAAAACTGGTGTTGTAGAAGAGTTTTTGTTGCCTTTTAGGGCATTTGCGATAGAAACATTAGGTGCCACACCAAAGGAATTAGAAAATTTGTCAGCACAACAACTGATACAAAAATCAGCATTTGCTCTTGCACCTGCAATGAGAGAAAAAGGTTCTGGTTCTACATCTGATATGGAATTTAAAGCATATATGAAGGCAGCAGTAGCTTTAAGTGATACTCCAAAATCAAACTATATAAGTTTATATATGTTACAAAAAATTAAAGAAAATGCTAATATGCTTCTTGCACTTAGAAAAGACCTTTTATACGATGGTAAAACAGCAACAGAAATAGAAAATGCAGTTGATGAAGCAGATCCTGGTATATTTAAAACATACGAAGGATTAACCTCTAATCAAGAGGAAGAAGATGCTTGGGTTGCAACTCTCAAAAGGGGTGATGTTGTATATAATAGAGATATAAATGGTGAGGCAATATTTAGAAATGGAGATATGGATTTAGGAGAATACATTGTGTATGATGGTCAAGGTGGAGAAGTATTTGATTAAGGATATGTTATGGTACAACAATTAAAAGTAAGTGAACCAAAAGTAAAAAATATTGATGATGGAATAGAGTTTCCTAATATGCCTGAAATGACAGGTGAGTTTGCCACAATGGATGATATACCAGAACAGTTTAAAGTTATGTTTACTAGAGGTGCTTTTGGAAAAGCAGAGGTAATAGAAAATGCCTACAAAGACGATGATAGATTTGGTGGTGTTTTTGTGGATAAATTTAATAACCCTATAGTGGTTTTTAATGGTAAACCTTTTTATGTAAATAAAAAAGGGTTTTCTCGTACTGATGTTTCTGACTTTGTAGCAGAATTAGCAAAATTTGCTGCACCTACAAAATTAATGAATAGAGTAAAAACTTTAGGTGGCAAAATAGTAGCAGGAATACCTTTATATGGCACTACTGAATTAGGAGCTGAAGCATTAAGTAAGTTTTTTGCACCAGAAACAGCAGAAAGAAATGCTAAATCTTTACAAAATTCTTTAGAGGATGCAGCAAAAGTTGGAGCAGTATCAACAGCAACTGATATACTATTGCCTCCTACTTTTTCTTTATTTGGAAAAGCAATTAAAACTGGAACAACAGCAGGTTTAAACATTGCAAAAAAAGTATATCCAAAATACAAACCTGGTATAGAAAAAACTTTAGGTCAATCAATTTTAAAAGAAGCAGACATAGTGGGAGAAGAAGCAGCAAAAGAAGATATACCTTTAACTATTGGACAAAGATTAGGAGACTTAATTCAACTAGGTAGAGAGGAGTTATTAAGATATAGTAATGCTGCAGGTAAAAGAGCAAACGAAATAATTACCGATTTTGATGAAAACCAACTTAAAATTATTAGAAAAATTGCTAATAGTTTAGCTAATAAATTTGGCTCTGGCGATGACATATTAAAAAGTGAAACACCTATACAGGATGTAGTGGAGGGAATAACCACTATAGCTAGGGAAGGTGCAGAAAGCATAAAAAAGAAGTCTCAAGATTTATATACCAAAGTTCAAAATTCTGTTGACCCCACAACTGGCGTATCCTCTGTAGTTGTTTCCAAAACAACAGCCTCTGATTTATCTCAAAAACTTATACAACAACTAGATGACAAGGCAGTTGATGACGCAACTTTAAAGATTATGCCTATTTTAAAAAATGCTAAAAATCAGATTTTAAATCAATTACCAAAAGCAAAAACTTTAGTTGATATTCATAGAATTCAAAAAAACATAAATTTACAATTTAGAGAGGCACAAGGAGAGCAAAAAAATTTAATAGGTTTGTTGAAAGGTGGTTTAGATGATGCTGTGTTTAAAAATATTGATGAGGGTTTATTGGTTGGTGATGAACAAGTTATAAAAGAATTAGCCGAGGCTACTGGTTTATACAAAGATTATTTAGCTCTTACTGGAAAGATTAAAGGTAAAAATTTAGCTCAAAAAAAAGTTAATAGTATATTAGAAAAAATAACTACAGAAGGACTATCTCCTCAACAAGTGGCTAATAGTATTTTTGGTCATAATAAATTAAACAACCCAAGTGAAATGGTTGCAGTAATAAATAAGTTAGAGGCTGTTTTACCTGCTAATGCAAAAGACCAAATTATGAAAAAATTAAAAGATGGTATTTTAGTAAAAGCATTTATGGGTAAAAGTCCATCAAAAGACCTTGTTGTAAATAGAACTTCAATAGTTAATAATTACAATAAAATATTTAAAGAAGGCAAAGAGCTAGTTAATAGATTATTTACTAAAGATGAGTTGGATGCCATCGAAGTTTTCAAAGATAAAGTTTTACCTACTATAAAAGCTGAAGAAAAAATAAACAAATCAGGTACAAGTTATTTAATGGCAACCTTAATTTCCGATATGGTTGAGGGTGGGTTACTTTTAAATTTAGCTAAACCAGTTGCAGGATTAGTTGGTACTGTTGGAAGAATAACACCTTTTGTGAGTGAGTCTTTTAAAGAAGGAGCTGAGTCTTTATATATAAGAGAAGCGAAGGAGGCTACTGAAAAATTTCTTTTTAATATGGAAGTAAATCCTTGGATTAGTAACACGACACAACAAATCATTAGAAATCAATTAATAGAAGAAAAAGGTGGTGCTGCTGACATTGAACAACTACCAGCAGAATTTAGACCACAAAGTGAATTAGAGACTGATGAGGATATATTAGTTGCTGATGCAGAAACACCACAACAAAAAGTAGGTAATATACAAGTAACACAACCCAATATTAATATTACTCCACCTACGTCTCAACCACCACGACAGACGGCTTCTCTCCTCCCTAACACACCGTCTGTTGGTGGTGGTATTACCGATGTCGCAAAAAAAGAACAGTTTGGGGGTTTATTCCCTACCGACAATATTGGTAAACTAATAGCAGATAGGAAAGTGACATGAACAAAATAAAAATATTAGCACCGTATATGGTTATAGTAGCTACAGGTTTAGTTACTTGGGGTAGTTTTTCTGCTCGATTAGATGAGGTAGAAAGAAAAGCAGACAATATAGCACAGATACAACAAGACATAGCTGTCATAAAACAAGAGATCGTATGGATGAAAGCTTTCTTATTAAATATGGATAGATAAAGAGTGGTGGTCAATTGCAAAATGAAGTTGATAATAGTGGTATAAAAGGAATAGAAGAACAAGACCTTGGCACCGTAACAGTAAATCCAAACGAAGAAAAAACAGAATCTGCCTTTCCACAGTTTACTGATCAAGAAAAAAGTAAAAGAGGACTAGAAGATTTTAGAACTTTAAAAAAGAATTTTAAATCTGCACTACCTCACATACCCAACCTAGCTCAAGAGTTTGCACCAGGTGCTGACTTATTAAGATACTTTGGTGTACTAGGAGATATAGGAGGAGAACAAACTTTTCAACCTAGTACAAAAGAAAACGTAGCTACTGGCATAAAAAAAATAAAAGAAGGACAAAGAGTAGAAGGTGCAGTGGATGTAGCTACTGGTGGTTTAGAAACTTTAGGAGCTGCATCAGATGTTATGATATTAGGTGCTGGGTTAACAGGACCTTTAGCACCTGTGCTTTTAGGAGCAGGTGTAGCACTTAAAGGTATTACCAAAACTGGTTTGGCTATATTGAAAAGTAAAAAAGGCAAAACTTTTTTTGCTAAACTAAAGGGTAATGATGTAACAAGAACACCTGCTAAAGAAGGACTTGGTTATGATGTTACAGCAGAGGTTGAAAGTATAGTAGCCAATAAACCAGAAGATGTTGAGGAATTAGGAAATACAGACAATTTACCAATAAATTATGTAAGCGAAGAAATATTAGAGAAAGAGGGCAGACGAGATAGATTTCAAGAAAAATCAAGGTTAAATCAAGCTATTGACACTTTACAAAATAAAGCAAGTGGAGAACAGTTTTTAAGAACTCTAGAAAAGAAAGGTAATTATTCACCAGAAGAATTGGAACAGTCAGGATTAAAAGATTTTTTACTAAGTGAAGAAAACAAAAATAAAACTATATCTCTAGATGACATAAAAAAATATATGGACAAAAACACACCATCATTTGTAGTAGAAAGAAGAGTCAGATATCCTTCTGGTGAAGATGACTTAATCACAGAAATGACTTTTGATAATGAAGAAGAAATAAGTTTTGTTGATTCTGGTAGATATGATCTTGAAATAGAAATGTCTCAAGAATATATGTTTGATAATAGAACTGGTTCTCCTGTGAATGATTTATTGGTATATAAATTAAAAGAAAGAGATGGTGTTACTACAGGACCTGACGAAGCAAACTTTTTTCAATTTGCTGACCAAGCTAATATAAAAAAAGAGAGAATTAAAGAGATTGAAGATAATGCAAAAGCATTAATAGAAGACATACCAAGTTACGCAGAGGTTACATCACAAACCGATTTGTTCGATCCTGATAAAACAAAAAGATTTTTAGAAATGGGAGAAGATGCATATTACGAACAAGCTATTAAAGATAAAAGAGATAGATTAGATAATCAACCAGAAGGCTATGATGCTTTAGAAGAAAGATACTTTCTTGATCAAGATGGATTTATTACAGAAGAATACGCAAGAACAGCTTATGATGATGCACCTGAGATAATATATAGAGATGATGCCACTGGCTACGAAATTATAGGAGATGAACAATCAGGATATTATTCTATAAGAAGAGAAAATGGTGAATATATAGAAAACGCAAGCAGTTACGATGAGGCACGAATACAGGCTCAACAAGATGCACAAGACAGAGGAATATTAGAGTATGAGTACGATGATGATGAAGATTACGCAGAAAGAGTAGGCAAAACTTTATACCACAATTATAAAACTAATTTAGGTAAAGATGAGGCTTATGAAGAATTACCTTACAAAATATCAAGTAAAAAAGGTTACAGAAATGTATTTTTTGATGCAGAGCAAAATCATTTTCGTCAAGTTAATAATGTAGGTCATATAAGAACAACTGTAGTAGATGAGACTTTACCATCAGCTAAAGGTAGAAAAATTTTTTTAGTAGAAGAATTTCAACAAGACCCAGTGAATGTTGCTAGAAAAGATGGTGGTTTTGCACCCTCTAAAGAAGATATTGATGAAATACAAAAAATAGTTGGAGACGATAAAATAGGTCGTAACACAAGAGGAATTATTAACATTACAGGAAGTGATGGCACTTTATATAGTTTTGATACTGATTTTATGGGAGATATAAATAAATCAGTAGGATTTACTTATACGAGGATGGTTGAGGGTCAAGGCACAACCATGACTAAACATCCAAAAAACGATGAGATTATGGCATACCTAAAGAAAAATAAATTAAATCCAGCAGGTAGTGTTGATTCAGGAATACCTTTTAAAAATGATGGATATAAGTTTAATTTCAGACTAGCATTAGCAGAAGCTGTAGATAAAAACCAATCACATATGCACTATGTAGCAGGTGAAACACACGCACTGCGATATGGTGAAGCTGTACCTTTAGATAGTGTTGATAGGGTGCCTGATCAATTATTAAAAGATCAATATAAAACATTTGTTAGAGAACACGATCAAGGTAGGTATAATGATGATACACTACGTTATAACAGACAAACAGGTGAGTCTAAAGCAGAATATGTTGCAGGTCGAGATGGCAATGAAATAGCATTACCTTTTGATCCAGATTTGATGAGTCCCAAATATAAAGGGAAACTTGAGGCGTATGCTCAAGATAGGACACAAGAAGATTTTTTTGATGACATAATGATGGTAGATATTAACACAAGTGTTAATCGAAATAGAGACGGAAGTGTAAAAAAACATCATCTTATGGTAAATAAAAAAACAGACGAAATACTAGGTGTATTTTATTCCGATCAAAATCCAAATATGCAAAGACCCTCTCAAGAAAGTGATGGCAAAATGTTTAACGCAAAACTAAGAGATATGGGTGATTCTTTTAAATTAAAAGAGAGTGATTTTGCGTTTAGAGGTAAAGCAAATTTGCCAGATAAAATATCAGAGCTTCTTACCAAAGATGAACTTGAGAAACTTAAAAAAGATAGCACAGAAGAAAATTATTTTGATGTATATGCTGACATTAGTACAGATGGCAGAGTAATTGGTGGACAAGGTAAGAAAGATTTATACAACAATATGATAAAAAAGTATGGAGAAAAGTATCTTAAAAAGATTGATCCTGATGTTAAAATTCAGTATGAAATTTTAGAAGACCCAAACGGTAATCCAGTTCCTACTTATGGTTTTGAAATTACAGATAAAATTAGGAAACATATTTTAACTGAAGGTATAGAAAGTTTTAGTAAAGGTGGAGCTGTTATTATACTGAGAGAGAAAGAGAAAAAACCTGAACCAAAAAAATATATTCCACAAGTAATTCGTAAAGATTATGGAGCTTTCGTAGATAAACAATATAACTCTTACGATATTATAGATGGTTGAGCCAATATCCACTGCCCTCGCTGGATTGGCACTAGTTAAACAAAGTGTAGAGTTCATTAAATCCAACATCAGCACAGCGAAAGACATAGGTGATATTATTAACCACGTTGATGCTGCAATGAATGGTGAACAACAACTAATTAAAGAAAGAGATAGAAAAGGAGATGACCCATTCGCTGTAGAGAACGTGGCGAAAAGTGTCCTTGACGCCAGAATCGCCAGAGAGAACCTACAGGAGTTGAAATTGCTGGTGGAGATGAGATTTCCTGGTGCTTGGGGTCAAATACTAGCAGAGAGAAAAAGAAGAATTGATGCAAAGAAACAAGCAATAAAAGAAGCTAAAGCAAAAAAAATAAAAAAAATGCAAGAGATAGAAGAGTATGTCAAATATGGTTTTATAGCACTAGCTACAGTTTTATTTATCGGAGTGTCTGTAGGGATCACTATAAAGTTTTTTGTGTCTTTAGGTCATCCATTAATGGCTCACGATGTTGAATATGATGATAATAGCTGTATGATTTATGAGCCAAAATATTGGTTTATGTGTATTAATGAATCACGAGGCTATGCCGACACAGAATTATATTTAGATTATAAAAAAAGTCGTGGAAACTGGATTGAAATAGAAGATGATAAGTAGTAAAATATTTATAATAAATTCGTTTAACTCTTTTGAGTCGGAAGTAGGGTAAACCGAAGAAACGCATTACTTTTAAGGAGGTGATGTGTATGAGTAAAATGGCTTTATGGTATTTTAAAAAAGATCAGAGACATTATAAAAAATTAAATAGGAGAAAACTATGGCTATGCATGATGAAGATCAAAGAGAAGTGATTGAAGAAGTTGTTGAAGAGGTAGTTGAAGACAAAGTAATAGAAATAGTTGAAGAAAAAGTAGATGACATTATAGAGAAAAAAGTTAAAAATGTTATTGCTGATATGATTGAGTTTAATGAAATAAAGTTATCAGTTGACAGAGAAGATGAAGATGAAGAAGATGAAGATGAAGATGAAGATGAAGATGAAGATGAAGATGAAGATGAAGATGTTTTAACAAGTGATAAGGAGTAGTTATGAGAAAAAGTAAAGGTTATGCCAAAGGTGGAGCTAAGATGATGAAAGCTATGAGAGGTCAAATGGCTGACAGACCTATGAATAGTGGCACTATGTCTAAAGGTACAAGAGCAAGACCTATGAAAGCTATGAAGGGTAAGATGGCTAAAGGTTATGCCAAAGGTGGAGCTAAAATGATGAAGGCTAAAAGAGGTAATATGGCTAATATGTCTTTAGCACAAGCAAAAAAAGTTTTAAAAGCAAATAATATGAAAGCAGTAAAAATTAAATCATAATTTACTTGCTTAGTTCATAATTTTATTTAATATAGGGTATGGCTTATTTGACAGCAAACATACCCTATTTTAAAGTTTGGGTACGAAAAGAATTCACACACAATCACTCCAATTATGAAGGTGAATTTATTCACGCATTAGCAATAGCTGTTACAGCTATTCCAGATAGGTCATTATCTTTTCAAGTTGTTTTTACAGGTTGTGAAGATGAAGATAATCGACTAGACAGTCCTCATGGTGGTGCTATGTGGGCAAGGATGCCAATACAAGCATTAGTAGCTGACGAAATACTAGACAACTACCCACCCAGAATCCCTAACCATTTCGTTCAGCCTTGGGATTGTTCTAGTCGAGATTTCAGTATAATTAAATATGATCGTACTAGCAGTTCTCCTTGGATAACCAAAATAGATGGAGAGTTTTATAATGCGAAATATTATTTTACTATTGATTACACTAATGGTGATGACTTAAATGCTTTAGGTGATGACGTTGCACAACACAAACAAAGTCATATTCTAGCAATAACTAGTGGTGAATTTAAAGGTCAAATAGTAGCACAACCAAACAACAGAGTTCGTGTAACAAATCCTGCATTGTGGGTCACAGGTTCTGGTGCTCCAGATTTTATTCCTAGTCAGTATGAGTTTAGTGCAGAAGAAGATGAGAGTTATATGAACCCTGAATATACGTTTGATAATTTATACGCAAAAAAAAAGGAGACTAAATAGCCTCCCTTTTTTGTTTGTAAATTACTTTTAATCAAAAGTAACTTGTGTGTGATAATCAACTTCGTTAAAAAAAGCTTCTATGTTAGCGATCATCTCACGACATTTTTTTTCTGCAAATTTGTTACCATACATACCCATAACACGCAGAAAACTAGGCTTTTGTAAAAGCTACAATATTCACGAATGACGAATCGATTCTATTTAAGAAAGTCTAACACCTCCTCACCAAGTGTTTTTGCTGATATAGTAATCTTTTCTTTCAATGCCTTTATAATAAACTCATCTATTGTTTTGATAGCTACTAGATCAATGTATGTAACCTTATCTGCTTTCTGTCCACTTCTATGATTACGAGCTTCTGCCTGTAGTCTCTCTTCTAGGTTATAAGAGTTGTTGAAAAATATCTGATAACTAGATGCGTTTAAAGTCAGTCCATATCCACCGACACTTGGATTACTAACCAAGAACCTCGCACCACGAGGATCGTTAAAATTATCTACAACCTCTGCTCTTTTCTTTGTATCACCATACAAAGTGACCACACTTTTTTCTCCATACTTCTTTTGTAAAGTTTCTTCTATCTTTTGTATACTGTATCTGAAAGTTGCCCATATAATAATCTTACCTTCTATCTCTTCAATAACATTTAATAACTCATCTAACTTTGCGTTTGATAGTTCTACTAGTTTACCATCATCACTGTATAAAAAACCAGAACACACCTGTTGTAGTTTGGCGATCTCGGTTAACTTATTATGTATCGATGATTGCTTATCTTGGATCACGACCCTTGCGTGTTCTTTCAATATCTCATAAGCATTACGCTGTTCATTAGTTAAAAATATATTTCTTCTTTGCCACACTTGTGGTGGTAAATCTAAACAATCTTTTTTTAACACTCTATGAGTGTAAGGTAATATTTTATCCTCTAGTTGCTCTAAGTTAATGTAGTATTTTGGATATTCTATTTTACGATTACCTCCAACTGGTCGACTATCCATAACACAATATCGAGCTCTAAAAGAATAAAAAGATTTGAACCCAAGTAAGTCCTCATCTAAAAATGCAAACTGACTCCATAAGTCCAAAGGAGATTTCGTGACAGGAGTTCCAGTTAGTATTCTTTTATACCTTACACCTTTACCAAGTTTCATAACATTTTTTGTTCTCTTGGCAGTTCTGTTTTTGATAGTAGTAGATTCATCTATTACCATCATTGTTTCTAATCCTCTTTTTTCAACAAGTTCTAATCCTATATTGTATCCAGACTTATGACTAAAAGCTTCTATGTTCATAAGATACCAATTTAAACAATCTTTTTTTGGCATAAACTTTTTATCTATCTTATGTTGATAAATATAATTTTTAGCTGATGAGTGAATGTTTATTTCTTTTTTCCAATTCGTATAAACACTATTAGGAGCTATCACATACACTGTATCTAGTAATTCCATATTGTATAAGTATACTGCATTGTCTATTGTAACTTTTGTTTTACCAGTTCCCTGTTCCATAAAAAAACCAAACACACTTTGAGTAGCACCTTTACGAAGTGCTACTCTTTGATGTTCGTATGGTTGTGTTTTATAATTATGCAATTTTCATAACCTCATAAGTTTTTTTACTTTTTGGTTTAACAATTAAATAACTACTAATCACTAGTCTTGAGTTCATTCTTGTGCCTACAGATTTTGCAGACTGTATTGCATTAGTCTTTGCATACCGTAGTGCAGATTTGATTTCATTGTCTTCATACTGTGGTAATTTTTTTCTAAGTTTACCAAAAGTATTATAACCTTGTTCAATGAGAACTCTTATGTCACTAGCTATCTTTTCTTTAAATGCCATAGTCAAAGCAACTTTTCTTTGTACACCATTTACTATCATTTATTGCTCCTCATTTTCTTTAATTATTTGTTTACCTTCTACAATGAGTTTTCTTAACTCTTTTAATGGTGCATATTTATAAGCTAACATTATTAATTCTTCGTGTATAGTTCCAACATTTGTAGAAGCATCTGCTAAAAGATTACATTCTTCATTAGCAACATCATTTAACTCTTCAAAAACTTTTTTTCTAATTTTACTTATCATAATATTCTCCTTTCGGAAGTGGCTTACGCCACCTCCTTTTTTTCTTCTGTTGTTTGTAAACTATCTAAGTGTTCGATTGCTTTAGTTGATTTATTGATCGCCTTGATAACTTGCTCTGGCTTGTTCTCAAGATTTTTAATCCAACTATTAACATACTTTAAATGATCTTCTCTAACTGTTTGAGAAATACCTAAGATAGAACATAAGATCGCAGAACCAGTTTCTGCAACTAACTCTTCAATCGCATAAGCTTCAGAACCAAAGAAACCAGAAAAATCTCTTTTACATCTGTTCTCGTGTCCAGTCCAATGAACTAGCTCGTGTAGTAACACACCATAATACTCTTCTGTTCCTAAGAAAGATTCTTTAGAAGGCATTTGTATTTTATCAAAACTTGGTGAGTAATAAGCTCTGTCTCCACCAAAAGAAATATCTGCACCTGTGTTCTCTACATACTTATCAACATTCTTTAATGCTTTTGCTTTGTTAGGAGCTTGAACTTTTTTTACTTCATAACCCTCAACTTGATTAGCATTAAATACTGCATAAGGCTTTAAGTAAAAAATCTTTTTCTTTTTAGGATTACCAAACTCATCTAACTTAGTAGGGTCTTCAACTTCAAAAGGTTTGTTAAAAAATACATAAGAACACTTCTCATTCTTTTTTAATCTGTATCCCATATCATTCCACATTTTAAAAGTACCCCACTCATTGTTGTCATAGTTATGTATTTCTCTATCTAACAATAAGTTAATAATGTTGAAACCATTATAAGATTTTCTTGTGTTGGCATTAATAGGTAAACCACTTTCTAATGATTTCCATATCTTACTTTTTTTCCAATCACCTTTTTGAGTTTTAAGAGCTTCGATAAATTTCTTAGCTACTTTATCTATGATTTCTTTTCTTGTTTGTTTTATTTTTTTTCTTCTCATTTTTTTTATCCTTTGTTTATTTGTAAGGAAAATGCCTTACGAATCAATATTAACCGAAATCGAAAATAATGTCAAATCATATCTTATCTAGATAAGTCGCAGATTACTAAGGTTCTAGACCATAATAATTTTTTTGTTTGACTTCAATCTATTTGTGTTTTAAAAAAGATACAGAAAGGAGGTCTGATGGACTTACGAAAAGAAGCTGAAAAGCTAAAGACGGATTTGAGCTCCGATAGTTTAGCTGACATAACTTCTGAATGTAATAAATTAATGACACTTCAAGATGAAATAAAAAAGATAGAAGAAAGATTGAAAGAATTACAATCTCAAGAAAGAAATTTATCTCAAGAAGTGATTCCTAATTTATTACATGAAGTTGGTGTTAGTGAAATAAAAACTATCGATGGTGCTACTGTCCAAGTGAAACCTTTTATCAAAGCATCTATTACAAAAGCAAATCAAGAAAAAGCTTTTGCATGGTTACGAGATAATGGGTTTGAAGACATCATAAAGAATCAATTAGCAATTAATTTTAAAAAGAGTGAAGACAATATGGCTTCAGATATTTTTGAAGACTTAAAGTCAAAAGGATTAAATGTTAATCGAGAAGAAAAAGTAAACACTAATACTTTGACTGCAACCTTTAGAGAATTAATTTTAGAAAAAGGTGAAGCAGTTCCTAGTGACGTGTTTTCTATTTATCAATCTAGCAAAACTAAAATAATAAGGAGTTAAAATGAAAGCAACTTTAAATGAAGATAAACAAGTAGTAATAAGTAAAGATAAATTACCAACGAAAGCAAAAATAAGTTTGAGAGAACACGCTGGTGAAGGCACAGAAAATATTACTGCCAAAGATCAGAAGTTACCAATCTTAAAACTTTTACATTCTTCTAGTCCAGTATTAGAAGAGGGTAATCCTATGTTTAATGAAAAGGCAAGAGCTGGAGATATTTATAATGAAGTGTCACAGACACTTTATGGTAAAACTATATTAGCAGTTCCTTGTCATTACATTAATACTTACAATGAATGGGCACCTAAAGGTCAAGGCGTAGGAAGACCTACTATCCATTTAAAAAAATCTATTATGGATCAATGCCAGAGAAATGAACAAGATAAAAAAGATTATTTACCAAATGGTAATTATGTTGAAGACACTGGTAATCATTTTTGCTACATAGTAGATGAAAAAACTTATGAACCATTAGAATCAGTTTTGATTACTATGAAGATGTCACAGAAAAGTAAATCAAAAGGATGGAACTCAACCACTAAAACAAAATCAAGATCAGATGATTTAGGGAGTTATGTTCCACCTACCTGGAGTTCAGTCTATAGATTAACTTCTGTTAAAGAAGAAAATACTAAAGAAGGTTATAAGTGGCATGGGTGGTCAATCACTTTTGATAAGTGGTTAGACGAAAACAAGGATGCTCATATATTAGAAAAAACTAAAGCTTTTTATGAAACTGTAAAACAAAATGATGTTTTTGGAATAGTTGATTTTGAAGCTGAAGTTGAGGTGCAAAGTTCTGATGTTAGTAAACAAAAGAAACCAGCTCAAGTAACAGCGAACACTCAAGACGATCCTTTCTAAAGTACAATGGAAAAACTCTTTGAACTTTTCAAAGGGAACTCAAGCTCCTACATCAAGAGCACTGTAAACGGTGAACTTGATGATAGGGGTAAGAGGATCACCTCTTATACTACGGTTCACGAACCAGTAACCACGAAACAGTGGCAAGAACATTTAGATGGTAAAATCAGAATTGGTTTTAAACCAGAGGAAGAGGGTCAATGTATGTGGGGTTGTATTGACGTAGACCCAAGTAGTTACAAAAATTATTCACAAAAAAAATATGTCGATATAATTAAGAATTATAAATTACCTTTGGTAGCAGTAAAATCCAAATCTGGTGGATTACACATATTTGTATTTTTTACAGAGTGGGCAGATGTTGAAAAAGTATCTGACAAACTAAAAAAAATAAACGATAAATATTTTTTAGCACAGGAAATATTTCCTTGTAACAAAGCATTAAATATGCCTTATCAGAATATGAATAGTAGTATGGAATTTGCTTATGATGATAATAACAATCCTGTATTAATACAAAGATTTATTGAGATCGCAGAAACAAAAAGAATAGCACCAGAAGATTTTTACAAACTAAGAATAAAAGAATATGAACCAGAAAGTATGTGGAATACATATGCACCTTGTGTTCAAAAATTAATACAAGAGAGATGGGAAGGTAACAACAGAAACAATTATTTGTTTAATGTATTGGTATTAGAAATGAAAAAGAATAATGCTAATACGATAGCTGAGTTAGAAGACAAAGCACACAGTAGAAACAGTCAGATATTTCACAATCCTTTACCACGAAACGAGGTTACACAATTAGCTAAAAGTGTACACAAAAGTAATTACGATTTTCAGTGTCCTCCAAAACACCCAGAGTATGCTCCAATATGTAATAAAGAATTATGTAAACAAAGACGTTTAGGTATTGGTGAAGCTATACCAGAAGTCATAGATGAGTTTACTGACATTACTTTTATTAAAGACACAAAAACCATTTGGTATGAATTTAATTATCAAGGTCAACGCATAACGGTGCAACCAGAAGATATGAAAGATGAGAAAACATTTAGAACTAGATTATTACGTTATAGAGTATTTTGGATGACGTTACCAAAAAGTAAAAAAGGTCCTAATCCTTTTGAGTTATTAATGAAAGGTGTAGTGGAAAGATCAAAAGTACAACACATTAAAGAAGTTTTTTGAAAGTCACATAGAGCAAGATAACTACGATAAATTAAAAGATGGCTATGTGGTTTTGGACACTTCTACAAATGTATGTTATTTTAAGAAGATAACATTGGATAAATTTATTAAGAAAAACGCATCTCGTATGTTTAATACTACAACAGATGCTTTACGTTTATTAGGGTGTAAACGAAAAGATTATTACGAGGGTGAGAAAAATATTTGGTATGTAACATTACCAGAATTTATATCTCACGAAAGTATACAAACAAAACCAAAGGATAAAGTTACGGAGTTAGATGAGGCATATCATGACAAGTTCAGGGCTACAGAAACAGAAGGCGATACACAAAAAAACAATTAAGATATACGGACCACCAGGCACTGGTAAAACGTATACATTGATTGAACGTATTCTAAAAAGGTATCTTGCAAAGGGTGTACATCCTAGTGAGATTGCCTACATCAGTTTTACGAACAAAGCTGTCAATGAAGCTATTGAAAGAGCTATCAATACTTTTCCTAATTTTGATGTAAAAGACTTTGAACGATTTAAAACACTACACAAATATTGTAGACGATACTTTGAAGAAGAAGTTTTTGATCCTAAAAATTGTATGATTGATTTTGCATTGCAAACTAAAATCATTAAAAACAGTGACACGAGATTGTCTGATGATGGCTTTATATATAAAGATTGGTCATTAGGGGTGTATGACAAATCACGAAACACGATGCAAGACCCAGTGCTTACTTACAAAAAAGAAACATATAAAAAAGATTCCTTAGATGTTTACTGTAGAAAAATATCAACTTATGAACATTATAAGAAAGATAGTTTTATAGATTTTACGGATATGATTTCGAGAGCTATTGATGAAGTAGAATTTCCTAAACTAAAACTATTGATACTAGATGAAGCTCAAGACTTTACTCCATTACAATGGTCATTGATATACAAAATGGTAGATAGTGTTGAGAGAGTGGTCATAGCAGGTGATGATGATCAAAGTATCTATGGTTGGAATGGTAGTGACCACAAATATTTCACAACTTATTTTCCTGGTCGTAAAGTAATATTAAGAAAGACTAAAAGATTTGGTGAAGCTATCTATCAATTCTCACAAATAATTAGACGAGGTATTATGGATAGTTTAGATAAAGAATATTATCCGTCAGATAAAGATGGTTATGTTAAACGCTATCTTAATTTTAGAGAGGTGCCTTTAAATCTTGAAGGTACTTGGTACATACTAGGTAGAGTTAATTCTGTGGTTAATGAATTACGAATGATGGCTAAAGATGCCGGCTTATACTTTGCAGATAATCGTGGTAATAAATCTTTTGATAACAAACAGTGGGAAGCGATTAAGAGTTGGACTAAAATTAGTAAAGGTAAAAGTATCACGAAACACGAAGCAGAAAATATGTTTAAATATATTAGAGAATTAAAAGATAGCTCTTATCGTTCTGTAAAGTTTTGGGTAAGTTTACCAGACACACAGGAGTATGACTTTGATGGTTTAATAGATTGGTGTGGATTAGAATTAAATGACGAGGCTTACAACAAACCTTGGTATGAAATATTAAAAAGAAACTTTCACACACCACAAGTGACTTACTTTGTTAGACTACTACAAAGATATGGACAAAAGGCATTAAATGGTGATCCACAGATTATTATAGACACCATACACTCTGTTAAAGGTGGTCAAGCAGATAACGTATTGATATTTTCAAAAACAAATTGGGTTTCTTCTTTTAGTAGAAAAAATCCTCAAGAACAATCAGAAGAACGTAAAGTTTATTATGTTGGTGTAACAAGAGCTAAAAAAAGATTACATTTACTTGGAACAGATTATAGGTATAACTATCCTATGGGTGTTGATTATTTAGATTATTTAAGAGAGAAAAAATAATATGCTAATTAATGGTGATTGTTTAAAAGTAGTAGAGAAGTTAGTTAACGATGGAATACAAGTTGATTCTATTGTAACTGATCCACCTTATCATCTTACCTCTATTGTAGAAAGATTTGGCAAAGAAGGTTCTGCATCAGTAAAAGATAAAGACGGTGCGTTTCAAAGACAGTCAAAAGGTTTTATGGGTAAAGAATGGGATGGTGGTGATATTGCATTTCGCAAAGAAACTTGGGAACTATTTATGAAAGTATTGAAACCTGGTGGACACTTACTTGCCTTCTCTGGTAGTCGAACATATCATAGAATGGCTATTGCAATCGAAGATGCCGGCTTTGATATTCGTGATCAAATTATGTGGTTATATGGTAGTGGGTTTCCGAAGAGTTTAAATATAGGAAAAGCAGTAGATAAGAAACAAGGTAATAAAAGAGAAGTAATTGGAACTAAAGAATGTGGTTATCAAGTTAGTATTTCTAAAACTAGAAAAGAACAAGGGTATAGACCAAATTTAACTAATGCAACTAAAGAAGTAATTGTCGATAAGGGGGATACAGAATTCGAGGGGTGGGGAACTGCACTAAAACCAGCACACGAACCTATTGTTCTTGCAAGAAAACCACTGTCTGAAAAATCTATAGTTGAAAATGTATTGAAACATAGAACTGGTGGGATACATATAGATGCTTGTAGAATTAAAGATGAAAACCAAAATACAGAAAGAAAAACAACAAAAAGAAAGTCTAGAAGTGAAGGTGGTGTTTGGACTAATGATAATTCTGGTATGGATAATACACAAAACACTTTTGCAGACGCAGACCCAAGAGGCAGATATCCTTCAAATGTTATGCACAATGGATTACAAGAAGACTGGTCTAGATATTTTTATTGTCCTAAAACAGCAAAAGCAGAAAAAAATAAAGGGTTAGACGATTTACCTGTCAAAGATAAAGTATTTAATGGTAAGAGTTCAACTTCAAGTAAAGATATGAAAGGTGTAGAAAAAAAGTTTACAACAGAACCTTCAGCAAATATTCATCCTACAGTAAAACCAGTAGAACTAATGAAATATCTATGCAGATTAATTACACCGAAGGGAGGTACAATATTAGACCCATTTATGGGTAGTGGTTCAACAGGTATAGCTGCAAAAGACGAGGGGTTTGATTTCATAGGTATTGAAAAAGAAAAAGAGTATTTTGATATTGCAAAACAAAGAATAAGTGTTCCGTATAAAGATCAAATGGATTTGTTTAAGGGGTATGAGGTATGAACTGTTGGCACTGTAATACAAAATTAATATGGGGTGGTGATCACAACATAGACGATCACGAAGATTATGAAATGGTAACTAACTTACACTGTCCTAAATGTCAAAGTTATGTGGAAGTTTATTTGCCAAGAAAAAAAAAGATACCTGACAATGTAATTATTTTAAAACCTAAACCACCATTTTGAAAGGATAAATATGAATATTAAAAAATTAGCTGAAGAAAGAAATATAGATGCACATAAATTATCTAGAGATTTAGATATATCATATACCTACGCAGATTTATTATTAAAATCAAAAAGACAACCTAGTGTTAAAGTTATGAAAAAAGCAAGAGAAGTTTATAATGTACCTTTAGGTGGGATTGGTGTATCATGACTAAAGAATGGGTAATAAATTTAAGGTTAGAATTTAAAACGAGACCAACTAAATGTGAGGTTGAACATAAACTTTTTGATTTGTTAAAAAAAGGTTTTGTATTAAAACAAAAGGATGAGTATGAAAGAGAAAAAGACCTTGTGGAAAAAAGGAAGTCAACATTATAAAATTTTTAAGATACAACCTTCACAATTTATTAACGCAAATAAATTACAATTTGCTGAAGGTAATGTTATAAAATATATTTGTAGACATCCACAGAAAGGTAAAAAAGAAGACATACTAAAAGCAATACATTATTGTGAAATGATATTAGAACGTGATTATGAGTAAAAAAATGCTATTTGAAAACAACGACTTGGATATTAAAAAAATTAAACAAGACGTTTTTTTTATGAAAAACTTTTACAAAAACCCTGATGATATTGTAAATTATTTAAGTCAACATAAACCTGTTTTACATAAAGCAAATGATAGTAACTCACTAAATAATAAATTTTTTACTGATAAACGTCATTTAATAAAAAATCAAGATGTTATTCCAACAGAAACAAATTTAATTACATATTTTAAAAGATATAGTAAGCCAAAAGGATATGTTGCTACCAATATATTTAAAATGTTAGATAAAAATTTTAATGATTATAAAAATAATTATTGGCAACCTCATAAAGATAAAAATGATTTTGTTTGCATCATTTATTTTAACAATCCTGGTTGTGATGGAACAAACTTATATGAAGATAGTTCTTTTAAATCTAAAAAAAATGAACACGAAGAACCTTGGGTGCATAAGAAAAATTTTAAACTTAGTTATACTTATAAACCAGAATTTAATGACATTTTTATTTTTTCAGGAGATATTTTACATGGAATGAATATAACTTCTGACCGTTTTTTTTATGAAAGTCGTATTAATCAAGTGTTTTTTATCTAATGCAATTAGTTTTTCCATTACAAAAGAAAACTATGTGGTCACCACCGATAGAGTATAAAGATTTATCAAGTGCTACGGAAATAGCTATCGATTTAGAGACTAGAGATGAGGGGATCAACAATGGTCTAGGAGCTGGTTGGGCATTTAATAAAGGTGAGATCATAGGTATAGCAGTAGCCACAGAGGGTTTTAGTGCTTACTATCCTTTTGGACATTTAGGTGGTGGTAATTTAATCAAAGAACAAGTCTTAAAATATATGCACGATATTTGTGCCTTACCTTGTAGAAAAATATTCCATAACGCATCATATGACGTTGGGTGGTTACAATCCTATGGTATTAAAGTAAACGGTGAGATCGTAGATACGATGATAGCAGGTGCATTGTTAGATGAGAATAAATACAGTTACTCTCTTAATGCTTTAGCAAAAGAATATTTAGGTGAAATGAAATCAGAAAAAGATTTACGAGAAACAGCTTTACTATATGGCATTGATCCGAAAGCTGAGATGTGGAAACTGCCAAGTGAATCGGTAGGCTTGTATGCTCAAGAAGATGCACGACTGACGTATGACTTATGGAAAAGATTTAAACACGAAATCAATAAACAAAATTTAGATACTATCTGGCAACTAGAAAGAGATTTATTACCACACTTAATCGAGATGAGAAGACGAGGTATTCGTGTCGATGTTGAGGGTGCAGAGAAACTAAAAATAGATTTTAAAAATAAAGAAAAAGAATCTTTGCACACTATAAAAAAAATGGTTGGTAGAGACATAGATATATGGGCAGCCAGAAGTATCGCAACTGCGTATGATAAATTAGGTATTGAATATCCACGCACAGCTAAAAGTGGTGAACCTAGTTTTACACAGGCTTGGTTGAACGAAAACAAAAGCGACATATCAAAGTTAATCGTAAATGCTAGAGAGTTAAATAAATTTCATAACACTTTTATTAACAGTATTATCAAGTATACACATAAAGGTAGAATACATGGTGAGATAAACCAACTAAGAAGTGATAGTGGTGGAACGGTTAGTGGTAGATTATCTATGAACAATCCTAACTTACAACAACTGCCGGCTAGAAATAAAGAGTTTGGTAACTTGATACGAGGATTGTTTTTACCAGAGGAAGGTGAGAAGTGGGTTGCTTTAGATTACTCGCAACAAGAACCACGAATCGCTGTCCACTATGGTAAGGCAATTGGTTATCAAGGTGCAGAAGAAATCGTACAAGCATACAAAGATAGTGAAGCAGATTTTCATCAGACCGTTGCTGACATTTGTGGTATCGATAGGAAAAGTGCAAAGGCAATTAGTTTAGGTTTAATGTATGGTATGGGTAAAAATAAATTAGCTAATATGTTAGGATTAAGTTTTGATGAAGCTACCGATCTTATTAATAAGTATAATCGTAAGGTGCCTTTCTTAAAACAACTAGCAGATAAATGTTCAGATAAAGCAAATAACGAAGGAGTAATTAGAACTAAACTTGGTAGAAAATGTCGTTTTGATTTATGGGAGCCAAAAGACTGGGGTGTACATACACCAGAAAGATTTGAAAATGCATCAGCAAAATATGGACAAAAAAATATTAAAAGAGCTTTTACCTACAAAGCATTAAACAGATTGATACAGGGTAGTAGTGCTGACCAAGTTAAAAAAGCAATATTAAATGTAGCTAAGATTGGACACATACCACTATTACAAATACACGATGAATTGTGTTTTAGTATTAAAGATGAAAAAGAGATTGAGGCTATAAAAAGTGAGATGGAGGGTTGTGTGGAGTTTTTAGTTCCAATGAAAGTAGACGTGGCGATTGGAGATAACTTCGGTGAAACTATCTAATCGTTTATCTGGTTATGTACTCTTTTCTTCATAGCTTCTTGATCGTGAACAATAATTTTTTTTCTTATGTTAGACAATGCCTTATCAAGATATACCATCTGATTCGTATATACTCCATGATGTCTATACATTTTTGTCCAAAGGTGTTCAAGAGCTATCTTTTGTTCGAGTAGATTATCCATAATATCCCTTCGTTTAATTAAAATTTATATCAAATCACAACTATTAGTCAACTCCTCTTGACTTTTCTTATCGTATCACTAAAATAATGATACGTGTTAAGGAGAGAATTATGTGTAGTTTAATGGAAATAACAAAAGAAAAAATAGAAAAATTAAAAGAAGAAAAGCACTTGATTTGTGTATCAACTGAAATAAAAAAATATACGCAACTACTGAGTGATGCAGAGTGGGAAGGTCGTACAGATAATGTTTTATTTATACAAAAGCAATTAGACCACTATAAAAAACTAATGGCTGACGGACAACTTTATGAACCCAAATTTTAGGAGATAATATGGATACTACCAAATGGAGAACTGTAGCAATACGAATAGACAGTTATAAATTATTAAAAGGTTTATGTGACAAGACACACAGAAATCCTGCAAATATGATTTCTAAACTTATTGATTCGCACTTGACGTATCTATCTAAAAAAGAGCAAATTAAGTTAGAAGATTTAAAAGATCAATTGTACAAAAATCAAAAATGACCATAACTATATATAGAGGAGATTGTAGAGAAAGGTTACAGTCACTATCAGATAAAACTTTTCATACAGTTGTTACATCTCCACCATACTGGGGTCTTAGAGATTATGGCACTGCTACTTGGATAGGTGGTGATCCTAACTGTCCTCATTACAGAACTAATCACACAAGTGATAAATGTATTACTGGACATAAAAAATCTCAAAAGAGTGGTGGTATTGCTAGTTCTATATATAAGACAATATGTCCTGAATGTGGAGCAGTGCGACAAGATAGACAGCTAGGTTTAGAAGAAACACCACAAGAGTATGTCGCTAATATGGTACAGGTATTTCGTGAAGTCAGGAGAGTGTTACGAGATGATGGTACTTTGTGGTTAAATTTAGGAGATACTTATTACAACTATAGAGCAGATGGCAAGTATCCAAAACAAACTGTATCAAAAACCAAACAGGATTTACCAGAATTTTCAACTGCAAGAGGTAATAAACTAGAGGGTCTTAAATCTAAGGACTTGATAGGTATACCTTGGAGAGTTGCTTTTGCTTTACAAGAAGATGGGTGGTATCTACGACAAGATATAATCTGGCACAAACCGAATCCTATGCCAGAGAGTGTCAAAGATAGATGTACCAAATCTCACGAGTATATATTTTTATTTAGTAAGTCAAAAAATTATTATTTTGATAATGAATCTATTAAAGTTGAAAGTAGTCCGTTAACAGAGGAAAGAAACAAAAATAAATTTAATGGTGCTTTTAAAGGTCAGTTTAAAGGAACTCCAAACGAAGAAAGATGGCAAGAGGGTAGACCAATAGATAAACCTAATTTTAGTGAGGATGGAAAATCTAATAAAAGAAGTGTGTGGACTGTTACTACCAAACCATACAAGGAAGCTCACTTTGCTACCTATCCACCAGATTTGATTGAGCCTTGTATTTTAGCAGGTTGTCCTGAAGGTGGTCATGTATTAGACCCTTTTGGTGGAGCTGGCACAACTGCACTGGTATCGGATAGATTAAAAAGACATAGTAGTTTGATAGAATTAAATGATGAATATGCTAAAATTACAGAAAAAAGATTACGAGATGATGGTGGTATGTTTATGGATATACAATATAACAATGAGAGGAGTGAATAATGGGAATGATGGATGAAGCTTGGAGAGAAAGTGTACGAGACACGAAACACGAGCCAATAAAAATTAAGATGAGTAACAAGCGATATATCGTTTGTACTGACTGTAAGGGTAATGGCTACAAATTTGTTGGTGGTCATACCAAGACTTGTCAGAGTTGTGGTGGTAGTGGTAACTTGAACTTAATTGATGTCCAAGAAACACACAGCGTGGAACAAAGGCAAGAAGATGTCACTGGCGTTCAAAATTGGTTTGCGAAAAATCCCAAATCACAAGGTTTTCGTAGCTAACTCCTCGCACCCAAGACACAGAGTTAAAGAAAGAATACTTATGGAAGGGTTGCTACCTTACGTATGTGCACTATGTAAGATAGAACCGATGTGGCAAAGTAAAACCTTGACTTTAGTCTTAGACCATATTAATGGTGTTAATAATGACAATAGGTTAAAGAATTTACGTTTCTTGTGTCCAAACTGTAATTCGCAAACCAGTACATTTAGTTTAGGACATAGAAGAATGAAGAAACTAAAACGATGACTAGGAGAAAGAAAAAAATGTCGATGTACGATATTCTAGAAGATTTAATGAAAGATACAGAAGCAAGTGACTGGACTATCGACCCACGACAAATGCAGCCAGAAGATCGACACGCATTTATAGAATCAGTCTATGGCGATTATTTATATTTTAAAGACAAAGGTAGTAGATATAGTGAGAGGTACAAGGAGTTGTTAATTCATCTTGTAAGAACATATGGTCACTAAATGTATTTACCTTCTGTTGAAGTTTTAAAAGTTCTCGGATACCGAAACTCGAAAGATGTGGTATTTACAGAACGTAATCCAGAACAGAAACTTTTTTTGTATGTGATTATTAATGCCATTGAAGATGTGCTTGTCCATCAGTCTGATAGAAAGTCCTCTTTTATAAAGTGTGAAGCTCACAACTGGTTAATAGGTTATAGTGATGACTTTATTAAAATATGTGAGTGGGCGTTGCTTGACCCAGAAAATGTAAGATATAGTTATATTTTTAGTTTAAAGAAAGGTACGATACGTTTTACACAAAAACAGGTTAATTGGCAAAAATATCGAACAACTTTTTTTAAGAATAAAAAACTTAGTGAAAAAGAAAAAAGAAGAAAAAAAGGTATGTTACGAAATTTACGCATACAGGCACATTCTAGTTCTTTAAACTTTGTTAGCACTCTTTTTTTATCGATCATTTAATTTCTTTTGTTTCTGGTGTTACATCTATAATGTTTTTCGCTTCACCGATCTTGCTCTCTAACTCTTCTAATCGTTTTTCTAATTGATCTCTACTCATACCTTCTAAGGTAGAATGGGTAATTTGTTTATGGTCAACGTATAAGCCGGCTAGTTGTCCAGATCGATACTCAGCATTAATGGAAGCAGTGAACTGACCCTTGGCTGACGACTGATCCCTAAGATCGTCTAGTATCTTATAACGTCTTAGTTTATCCTTTTCATACTTTTCTTTTTCTTCGCCTATTCTCTTTTCCATATATCGACATATGTGTGGGTTTATATCTGGGTTCGTGAGTTTCGATGCGAGAACCATTGCACTCTCTCTTGTCTTCGTGTTGTAACCACTCTCGATTAACGCATCGGTCTTTGTTATCTTTCCCCAGTTGTCTACTAATATATCGATAAACCTTTTTTGTTTGTCTGTAAGGTCTTGTATTGACCTCAACTCTCTTCTTTTTTGTGCCATAACGAATCACTTTCCTTTACTAGTTTACTATAATGCACTTACTTAGAATATAAAAAATAAAATAAAAATGCAGAAAAAACAATCCTAGAAATTATATTTTTCCCAAAATCTAGGAATTTTTCCCAAAGTTTTCCCAAAACTATTTCTCTGTAATGGTATATAATCTGGGATTTTTTCCATTTTCCCAAAATATTTGTTGATTCTACGCTTTGATTTTTTTTTTTTTTGTAAGCAGTTACCTTATAGGAAATTGGGAAACTAGGAAAATAAAACTTGCTATCACATATATATGTGCTATTAATAGTATTAACAAAGGAGAAAAAAAAATGATGACAACTAAATATAAATGGACAAGTACAACAATACCAGAAGTAAAATCTGCAGCTGAAGGATTAGTCAAAGATGCAATTAAAGACGGTTGGTCTTGGGATATATTGTGTGATGGTGATTATCTTTGCAAGAATAGTAAAGACTTCAATGAAGTGATGGAGAACATACACGCAGTTGATGACGTTGTAGAAGCACACATTAAAAAAGAAGGACAAAAGTCTGACTGGTGTAACTTTATAATGTGTAATGGTGAACCAGATTGTGAAGTTTTAGATTGCTATGTTGACGGATACATTGACAAGTGGTGTGAACGTACTGATTACGGACAAAAATAATTAGCATTTCTTGTAGCCCTCTTCGGAGGGTTACTACAAGTGCTAGGTGCTTTAAGCGAAAGTAAACAAGTTGTCTTGACGAAGACGGTGTAGTGTTAGGCGAGTAGTACGAGTTGTACTTGAGTACATAGTTAGCGAAATTGATTAATGCAGACGTTAAAAAGAAATTTTGCGATAAAGTAGTGAAGCTATGTGCTACCAAACTTTTAAGTGGTGTGTAAAGGTAATACTAGTTTAGTACACTTAATTAGGAACGAACTAATTGCAGACCAGATTCCTAGCCACAACATAACAATAGGAGAAAATAAATGAGCAGATTTAAAGATCACTTAATGGAAAAAGAAGAACAATTAGATGAGCAGATTATCTTTATGAATAAAATGATTAACAATACACAATCAGTTATTGATAAATCAAATGACACTTGGGTAATCAGATATTGGACTAATGTTCGTAATACATTACAAGAACAACAAGAAGATTTACAAAAACAAAAGACAGGAATTAGTTATTGATATTCCTTAAACAATCGTTTAAGGTTGTGGTGTCACTCACTAAATGTGACTATCCTTTGTTGCACCTAGTAGCGTCATTTCTGCTAGGTGCTCTTACTTTGAGTAGGAAGCTATGGAAAAGAATTTATGGAAGTCGCTTAACACGATACACAAGACAGAAAGCACTTGGAATTGTATGAGGGTTGAATCGTCTACAATCAACGGAATCCCTGATGTTCACTGTTGTATTAAAGGTAAGTCTTTTTGGTTAGAACTCAAAGCAAATGATGATAAGAAATTAGGCTTATCCAAATATCAAATACTGTGGCAGTTAGATTATCTTAAAGTAGGAGGTAATGTATTTAACTTAGTTTTCGCCCTCTCACAGAGAGAGCTCAAACTTATCAAACTCGTACCATCTTTGTACTCGTTTTGTTCTGGTAATGTTCCAGAAGTAGAACGGTTCGAAGTGATCGGTGCAAAAAAATATAACCAAGAAAATCTCAGACTTCTAATTAACTTGGCAACTGATTCGTGCCACTAGTTCGCATAACTTGTATTATGTTAAAAAAAAGCGTTTGTTCACGCTTTGTTCTACTTTAGTCGATAAAAAGGACCCAGTGTATTTTTGCAACAGGTCAAGGATTTTTTAAAATTTTTTTAGGGTCGCAAAAATTTATGTTACTAGCGTTGCGTGTATAGGTTAAGTTGAATACATACATATAGAGAGTAAACATATCAATCTTTTTATGTTATAAAAGGTTTATGGTAAAGAGATTACAAAAAAATTCTAATTATGCACAATATGATTTAGACAATGATGGAACAGTGTCTGATGAAGAACTTGAACATATAAAAGAAATAAAAAAATTAGAAGGAGAACTTAGAAAGCATAGAGCTCAAAGAAGGATGGCAACTTACACATTGGTTGGTATGGGTTTGTTTACTGCTATGATGTTTATGCCATTTATGACTACAGAAAAAATTGAGGCTCTAAGTGATATAAGCAATTTGTTTTATATTAGTGGTGCAGGTATTGTTGGTGCATATATGGGTGCTACAGCATGGATGTCAAAAAAGTAATTGATTTTGATAAACACATCAAATGGAAAAAATTACATGGCAATAATCCATATGCTATGGTATTAGATGCTAAATACATTTGGTGTTTCACACAAAAAGACGACCCAGATAATTATACTTTTATGAAACTATTAATTCAGGATCACGCTGTAAATTTTAAATGGGGATTACATAAACAAAAATGTTTCAAAGTTTTTTACCATAGTATTTATGCTTACTTTGTAGCTCCACCAGATATAGTTTATAAAGCAGAATTAAAACAAAATAAAAAAGATAATAAAAAGAAAACAAAAAAAAGTTTTGATAATGATAAAAGTAAAGATAGACTAATTTATTAATGTCTTTAACTCTAAAGGATAGGTTGATATATAATATGACAAAAAAAAGAGACCCTTTAAAAGGAACAGGAAAAAAACCAAAAGGCAGTGGTAGAAGATTGTACACAGATGAAAATCCAAAAGATACAGTGAAAATTAAATTTGCCACTCTATCTGATGCTAAACAAACTTGTGCGAAAATCAAAAGAATTAATAAACCCTTTGCTAGAAAAATACAAATATTAACTGTGATGGAACAAAGAGCTAAAGTTATGGGTAAGTCTGAAGTATCAGCACTAGCTAAAAGATGTAAAGAAGCTATCAGAAGAGAAAACAAAAAATGAGTGTAGACCACTTAACTACAGATAGATTAAGACTAAGAGTTGAAAAAGTTTTTATAGAACATATTAAACTTTGCCAAGATAACTTTTTATATTTTGTTCAAGAGATGTGGCAAGACTTTATGTGTAGAAAAGAAAGAGACAGAAGTAAGTGGGGTCATCATCAAATAATTGCACACGAGTTTTCTAAAATAGCGAATGAGAGAAAAGGAAGGCTCATAATCAATATGCCTCCTAGGCATACTAAATCAGAATTTGCATCTGTGTATTTTCCTGCATGGATTATTGGTAAGTATCCAAAATTAAAAATTATGCAAGTATCTCACAATACAGAATTAGCAGTGCGATTTGGAAGTAAGGTTCGTAACATAATTGATTCTCAAGAGTATAAACAAATTTTTGGAGACGTTAAACTTCGTGAGGACTCCAAAGCAAAAGGTAGATGGGAAACAAATCATGGTGGAGAATACTACGCAGCTGGAGTTGGAGCATCTATCACTGGTCGTGGTGCAGACTTATTGATTATTGATGATCCACATACGGAACAAGACTCAATGTCTGATTTAGCAATGGAACGAGCTTACGAATGGTATACCTCAGGTCCTAGACAAAGATTACAACCTGGTGGTTCAATCTTATTAGTTATGACACGATGGGCAGAAGACGATTTGACTGGTAGATTATTGAAGGCTCAAAAAGAACCAAAAGCAGATAAATGGAAAACAATATCTTTTCCTGCAATTTTACCAGATGGTAAACCAGTTTGGTCAGAGTATTGGGAGAAAGAAGAATTAGAAAAGATCAAAGCATCATTACCTATTAGAAACTGGTCAGCACAATATATGCAAGAACCAACATCTGAGGAAGGAGCTATTCTTAAAAGAGAATGGTGGCAACCTTGGAAAGAAAACAGTATGCCTAATTTAGTTCACGTTATACAAAGTTATGACACAGCGTTTAGTAAAAAAGAAACTGCTGATTATTCTGCCATAACTACTTGGGGAGTATTTTATCCAGATGAGGTAACACCTAATTTAATATTATTAGATGCTATTCGTGGAAAGTATGACTTTCCAGAACTCAAAGTTGTAGCTATGGAAGCATATAAATACTGGGAACCAGAAAGTATTATAATAGAACAAAAAGCAAGTGGTGAACCTTTAACACAAGAATTTAGAAGAATGGGTATACCAGTTATTCCATTTGTTCCAAGTAAAGGTAATGACAAATTTACTAGAGTAAATTCTGTTGCACCGATTTTTGAAAGTGGAGCAGTGTGGTTTCCTTATGGAGAAACATTTGCAGATGAGGTGATTGAGGAATGTGCAGCTTTTCCACATGGTTCTCACGATGACTATGTAGATAGCACAACACAAGCTCTGTTACGATATAGACAAGGCAACTTTATTGAATTATACTCTGACTATGTGGACAACGAAGACTTACCACCTAAAGCATATAATTATTACTGAGGATAGTTATGACCAATATTAAAATAAAAAAAATTGACCCCTTAAGTGAAAGATTAGATAAAGCTGGATTAAGAGGAGGATTTGGTAAAAGTAAACCAACTTTAAATAAAAAAGATAAACAAGTGATAGATGCTTTTTACAAAGGCAAAGAAGCAAGTAGTAATAAATTAACTTCAGATGGTAAAACTTTAGTAATAATGGGTTTAGGAAGACAGAATATAGCAAAAAGAGATAAAGGAGAGTTTGGTGATTTTAACATTACAGCTAAACCAAGTGGTAGAACAACACAAAGCATATTAAGATATATTAAAAAAACTTTTCCAAAAGACAGAATTAAAAAAGACGCTACAAAAATGGTAAAGAAAAAAAACAAAGGTGGATTACTTGTTACACCTAAATTAGCAAAAAGAGGGTACTAATGAAAAAAATCAAAAGAAAAATAAAAAAATCTATAAGCTACATTAAAATACAATTTGGTAAGGTAAAGAAAAGATTGTTTGGGAAACTGTGTAAGTGTGGTGACAAATGACACCAGAACAAAGATTACAAAGAGATTATGAAAATTTATTAAAGGCGAAAAAAAAGTCTAAATCCTCTAAACAAAAAATTCTAGAAGATGAGTCTAGAGCTAAAAGAGGACCTGTAATAAAAAAAGAAGAAGTATTAGCAGATAGCTATCAACCTGAAAGTGATGTGGTTGTACCTGACAAAAAAGAAAAAGGTTTCGGTGATAAAGTAGCTATGTATGAATCTATTACTGGTCAAAGTGCGTTACAACCTTTAAGAGATTTAATAGACGGACCTCAAGCTCCAGATATGACTGTACCTGATTTAGTATCAGAAGTTCGTAATAGAGTAGAATTACAAAAACAACAATTAGCTGCTTCACCTAAAATGTATCCTATGTTTTATGAAAGAGCTAAGAAAGGTAAATTTATTAAAGTAAAAACCAAACTTGGTAGAACCAGAAAGACAAAATTATTATGATTGAAGATGAAAACAAAGAAGAGGTCACTGAAGAAACTGAGGGTGGATTAGTAGAAGACGAAGAAGTTAAAGTAGATGTACAAGAACCAACTGATGTCGAAGAGGCACTAGAAGAAGTAGTTGAGGCTCAAAAAGAATTTTTTTCTAACCTAGCTGAAGATATGGATGAAAGAGTTCTTAGTCGTATCAGTGGCGATTTATTGGAAGACTATAAAAAAGATAAAGAGTCTAGAGGTGACTGGGAAAAGTCTTATACATCTGGTTTAGACTTATTAGGGTTTAAGTATGATAATGAAAGTAGACCGTTCCAAGGTGCGAGTTCCGTTACGCATCCACTATTAGCCGAGTCTGTTACACAATTTCAAGCACAAGCGTACAAAGAATTATTACCAAGTGACGGTCCTGTTCGCACACAAGTCGTGGGTGACGTAACACGAGACAAGGAACAACAGGCACAAAGAGTAAAAGAGTTTATGAATTATATGTTGATGGATCAAATGGAAGAATACACTCCAGAGTTCGATCAATTATTATTCTATCTTCCGTTAGCAGGCTCAGCATTTAAAAAAGTATATTACGATGAAGTGATGCAAAGAGCTGTATCGAAGTTTGTACCTGCTGAAGATTTAATCGTTCCTTATTATGCAACAGATTTGAAAGACTGTGAACGTATCACGCACCTCGTAAAAATGAACGAAAACGATATTTTAAAAAAACAAAGAAACGGTTTTTATAGAGATGTAGAAATATTACCTTCTCGAACAGAAGATAGTGAAGTGCAAGATAAATATGATTCTATTGAAGGAGTTACACCAAACGGAGAAAAGGATTATCAGTTTAATGTATTAGAGATACACGTTGATTTAGACTTAGAAGAGTATGCAATTGAAAACGCAGATAAGAATGTAAAGATACCTTACATAGTAACGATTGATGAAGGTTCACAAGAGGTGCTATCTATTTATCGTAACTACGATATGAACGATCCGTTGTTTCAAAGAAAAGAATTTTTTGTACATTACAAGTTTTTACCTGGTTTAGGGTTCTATGGCTTTGGTTTGATCCATATGATTGGTGGATTATCTAAAACAGCTACAGCTGCTTTAAGACAATTATTAGATGCTGGCACATTAAGTAACTTACCTGCTGGTTTTAAGTCACGAGGTATGCGAATCAGAGATGATGATCAACCTTTTCAACCTGGTGAGTTTAGAGATGTTGATGCACCTGGTGGAAATATCAAAGATCAGTTTCAAATTTTACCATTTAAAGAGCCAAGTGGCACATTATTTCAACTTTTAGGCTTTGTTGTACAAGCTGGTCAGCGTTTTGCGTCAATAACAGACAACGCAATCGGTAATGATGCTCAAAATAGAGCTGTTGGAACGACTATTGCCCTCTTGGAACGTGGTTCTAGGGTCATGAGTGCCATACATAAGCGTTGTTACTATGCGATGAGACAAGAATTTAGGTTATTATCCGATGTTTTTGGCACATATTTACCACCAATCTATCCTTATGCTGTTTATGGTGGCAATAGACTGATAAAATTAGCAGATTTTTCACCAGAAGTCGATGTAATTCCTGTTGCAGACCCAAATATCTTCTCAATGGCTCAAAGAGTGACGTTAGCACAGACACAATTACAGATTGCACAGTCCAATCCACAATTACACAATGTTCGTGAGGCGTATAGAAGAGTATATGAAGCGTTAGGCACGAAACAAATCGATACATTATTAAAACCAGAGAGAATACCCACGCCACTTGATCCTGCAATTGAAAATGCAGAGGCTTTACGAATGGAAATACCTAAAGCGTACCCAGAACAAAATCATGATGCACACATTATAGCTCATACCTCTTTTATTAAGAGTAGAATGGTACAAATTAATCCTATGGTGTACGCATTATTACAAGCTCATATATCCGAACATATATCTTTTAAGGCTAGAGCATTAATACTACAAGAATTACAAGCTAAACCAGAAACATTAAAGTTACAGCAAGATAATCCTCAAGCGTTTTTGGTCATAACAGAATCAATGATCGCTGATAAGATTGCACAATTAACATCTGAGTTACAACTACTAGAAAGTTCTGAAGAAAAGAAAGACCCACTTGTACAATTAAAGCAACAAGAGATAGATTTACGAGCATTAGATATGCAACGTAAAATTCAAGAACACGTTGATAAAGAAGAAAGAGTAATGGGTGAGTTTAATGAGAAAATGGATTTAGAAAGAATGAAACGAGAAGATGCAGAAGAGGCTTCTGAAGAAAGAATACGAATAGCAGAAGAAAAATTAAAAGTAGCAAGGGAGAAAAACAATGAACAAAAGAAGTAAAGCGTTACCACCAGAAAAAGGTCCTACTCCTCAAGGATTGAAAAATGGTGATGAAATAAAAGTTGGTAAAGGACTTAAATTTCGTTCTGGAGATATATCTTATGAAAAAAGTTTAAAACCAGGCACAGATGCTAAAATTACTTACGACACTAAAAAGAAAGAAGTTAAGAATGTTAAATTAAGAACTGATATTCTTGGTGGTGATTTAGTAGTTGGAAAAGACAAATATAGCACGACAGCAAATTACTCAAAAGATTTATTAAAAGGTAGTGTAAATATTAGTGCATATAAGACACCAAAAGACCAAGGTATCGGTTTTCAATTCGTGAAAAAATTTCAAATAGGAGCATTATCAGATTTAGGTTGTCCTCATCGTGAAAATGGTGTACAAGGTAGTAATATTAAAGGTGTAAAACCTATACAAGTAAAGGGCAAAAAATTTATTGGTGTTAAGTGATAGCTGGTGATTCAACAGAATACGAATTTATAACAGAAGAAATAGCAAAGTTAAACCTACCTCCTGTAGTATTGACTTGTGAAATAGGTTTGCGTAGAGGACTAGGTTCTAAAACTATTATGGATGCTGTTATCGCAAAAGGTGCAGAATATTATAGGCACATAGCTGTTGATCCTTATGGTAATTTAAATTATCAGCACTATGATGACAGACCTCCGTACACAGCAGATTACACAGACAATATGAAAGTAGAAACATTGTATGATTTAGTAAAGTATAAAGAGTTTGCTTTCTTTGAGTTTCCTGATACATATTTTTTTGAAACAATGAAAAATGGTTATCCGATAAGTATTGACGGACAAGTGTATATGAAAGATACATATTCAGTTGTACACTTAGACGGACCTCATACTACCAACGCAGTTAATCACGAGATTAATTTTTTTATGAGGTGTATGGAAGATGAAAGTTTAATTATTTTAGATGACCATAAAACTTATAATACAAAAACTATAGATTGGTCTTTAGAAAAATTAGGATTCGTTAGAGTAAAAGAAGGCGAAAGAAAGTTAATATTTAAAAGGAGTAAATAATGGCATTACTAAGTTTAATAGGACCTGCTACAAAGTTGATAGGAAAGTTTGTTAAAGATAAAGACTTACAACAAAAGTTGAGCCACGACATAGCCACTATGGCAGAAAAACACGCACAACAGTTGGCACTGCAACAAATAGAAGTTAATAAAGCTGAAGCAAAAGGCAACTGGTTTCAATCATCGTGGAGACCCCTCATCGGCTGGATTTGTGGACTATCTCTAGCTATTAACTATATGGTCTCACCGATTATGGCAGGTTTTGGTGTAGATATACCACAAGCTGACATGACGGTCATGATGCCTCTTTTATTTGGTATGTTAGGAATTTCAGGATTACGCAGTTTTGACAAGTATAAAAAAACAGATACTAAAAAGTAATGAAAAAAAATAACGATGATTTTGTTACAGCTACTTTTGTAATTTATGTAATTGTAACTATGTGTTTCTTAACTTATATTACCTACTGAAATGCCAAAAAAAATACATCACTTTGTTAAGTTAGAAACAAAAAAAATAAAAAGAAGATATAAACCAAAAGCATTAAGACACAGGAAAAAATTAGGACCTAAAAATCATTTAAGAATTTTTTGTTAGACAAGATATAAAGTATGTATGACATAGATACAGTAGTAGCAATAAGAGATATAATTAAGAAGGAAATAGAGATCGCTAAAGATAATATCGTATATGGTGTAGACACACAAGAAAGTTTACATTATGCTAGAGGCAGACTCAATGCTTTAGAAGCGTTGCTACAGGAATTAAAAAACCTGCAAAATAGAGAGGAACTATGAAACTAATTACGCCTAGAAAGTACAAAACATCTGAAAAAGATGCTGTTCCAAAAGGCAAGGAACAAACAGAAGAATATTTAGAATTAATACCAAACCCAGTAGGATATAGATTATTAGTAAGACCTTGGTCAGGACAGAAAAAAACTGACGGAGGAATTATTCTATCTGATCAAACAAAAGAAACCATTGAGATGACAACTGTTGTTGGTTTAGTTATTAAGATGGGAGACTTGTGTTATAAAGACAAAGATAGATTTCCAAATGGACCTTGGTGCAAAGAAGGTCAGTTTGTAATTTATGGTCGATATGCTGGTGCAAGATTTAAAACTAAATATGGAGAACACCGAATATTAAACGATGATGAAATTATTGGAACAATTAAAAAACCAGAGGACATCCTCGCACTATTTTAAGGAGATAGTATGCAAGAACAATTAAAACTTAATAGAGAAGATGAACCAATTTCTGTTGGTGAAGATGCTCACGAAGAAAAAGAATTAAAAGTAGAACAAAAAACAGAGGAGGAAAAACCAAAACTTGAAGAAGTAGATTTAGGTTACACTGATCCTAATAAAAAAGAAACAGAAGCAAAAGTTGTAGATGAAAAAAAGACGGAAGAGAAGCCTTCTAATTTAAATGAAATATCCTCTAGTGTGCAACGAAGGATAGACCAACTCACAAAAAGATATAGAGAAGCAGAGAGAAGAGAAAAAGCTGCTCTTGATTACGCTAAAGGTATACAAGATAAATATAAAAAAGCTGAAACAACTTTAAACACAGTTGATGATAATTATTTAAAAGAGTTTGATGCAAGAATAGAGGCTCAAAGAGAACAAGTAAAAAGTAATCTAAAAAACGCAATACAAAATAATGATGCAGATAAAATTATGGAAGCTAATGACTTATTAGCTAGATTATCTGTAGAAAAAGAAAAAGCTAGAATACTTCAGGATAAAAAGAAAGAAGAGCAAGAAACAAAAAAAACACAACCTGAAACAACAGAACAGCAACAACCACAACCACAAAAAAGAGAGCCTTCACCAAAGGCTACTAGTTGGGCAGATAAAAATACTTGGTTTGGAAAAGATAAAGTTCTTACAAATGCAGCTTATGGAATTCACGAAGATTTAGTCGCACAAGGGTTTGACCCAGAGAGTGATGACTACTATAATGAAATAGATTTCAAAATGAGGGAATATTTTCCCAATAAATTTGAACAAGAAAAACGACCTACGCAAACAGTCGCTTCGGCTGGTAGAAAACAAGAAGGTCGCAGAACTGTGAAACTCACTCGGTCACAGGTAGCAATAGCTAAAAAGTTGGGAGTGCCTTTGGAAGAATATGCCAAATTTGTTAAATAGGAGTCATTATGGACAAACTAAATAGAAACTCACGAACTTCCACAGTGAGAGAGACCAGAAAAAAACAGTGGATGCCACCATCAAGTCTAGATGCACCCCCTGCACCAAAAGGGTTTAAACATCGTTGGATTAGAACTGAAACTATGGGTCAAGAAGATACAGGTAATGTATCTAAGAAACTTAGAGAAGGTTGGGAATTTGTTAGAGCTGAAGAGATCAAAAGTCAAATCGGACAACACGATTATCCAGTAATTAGCGATGGTAAATATCAGGGGTTGATAGGAGTTGGTGGACTCGTGTTGGCGAGGATACCTGAAGAAATAGTCGAGCAACGCAAGAATTATTATCAAAATAAGACTAAAAATCAACAAGAAGCCGTTGACAACGATATTCTAAGGGAACAACGACCAGAGATGCCTATAAATATTGATAGACAATCTCGTGTAACTTTTGGTGGTGGTCGTAAGTCTTAGACAAGACGACTGCTGTATTTTGAACAATAGCCTATATTTACAAGGAGGTAAAACATGGCAAACGTAAGTGAAAAATTTGGTCTTAGACCATATAAAACACTTGGTGGACACGCATGGAATAACCAACAAAATGAATATCCTATTGCTTCAGGTGAAAGTACAGCTATATTTCAAGGTGATTTAGTTGTGCCTACTGGTGCTGGAAATATTGAAAGATATGATGTTTCTGGTGGAGCCACTGTGAAGCCAATTGGTGTATTTAATGGGGTATTTTATACTGACCCAACAACCAAGAAACCAACATTTAGCAATTATTATCCTGGTAGCATTACTGCTTCTGATATTGTTGCTAATGTAATTGACGATCCTAATACTTTGTTTTTAATTGATGCAGATGCTGCTTTTACAAGAGCTGGTCTGTTTAAAGGTTATAAAACAACTAATGTGACTGGTAATACAGATACTGGTATATCGAAAGTACAGTTAGATGTAAGTGAAACAGATACAACTAACAATTTTCCGATTATGGCAGTAGACATTTGTAAAGATGTTAACAATGAAGACACTGGAAACGCTAATGCAAATGTAATCGTCAAGATTCAGAATCATTTCTTTTTACATAACTCAACAGCCGATACTGGCTTAGCATAAGGGGAATAGAATATGGCGATATCTAGATCACAATTAGTGAAAGAGTTAGAACCAGGCTTGAACGCATTATTCGGTCTGGAATATAACAGGTATGAAAATGAACACGCAGAAATATTTACATCTGAAGCATCTGACAGAGCTTTTGAAGAAGAAGTAATGTTATCAGGTTTCGGTAGTGCTCCAGTAAAAACAGAAGGTTCAAATGTTACTTTTGATCAAGCAACTGAAAGTTTTACTGCAAGATATACACACGAAACTATAGCGATGGCATTTGCTATTACTGAAGAAGCTATCGAAGATAATCTTTACGACAGATTAGCAGCAAGATACACAAGAGCTTTAGCTAGAAGTATGGCTAACACAAAACAAGTTAAAGCTGCAAATGTATTAAACAATGCTTTTGATAGTAATTTCACTGGTGGTGATGGTAAAGAATTATGTTCTTTACTACATCCATTAGCTAGTGGTGGTGTATTAGAAAATACTCTAAACACTGCTGCTGACCTTAGTGAAACATCTATTGAACAGTCTTTGATAGACATTGCTGCTTTCGTAGATGAAAGAGGTTTAAAAATTGCTTTACAAGGAGTGAAATTAATAATTCCAAAAGAATTACAGTTCACTGCTGAGAGAATTTTAAAATCTCCACAAAGAGTAGGTACAGCAGATAATGATATTAATGCTATGGCAAACATGGGAATGATCCCACAAGGTTATAGAGTAAATCATTATTTGACTGATGTTGATGCTTTCTTCATTATGACTGATGCTCCTAATGGATTAAAACAATTTGTTAGAAGTCCAATCAAGACAGCTATCGAAGGTGACTTTGATACTGGTAATGTAAGATTTAAGGCAAGAGAAAGATATTCATTTGGATTCTCCGATCCTAGAGGTATTTTTGGCTCACCTGGTGCAGCTTAAAAACTTCTTGAATAAACTAAGAAAAGAGGACTTACATAGTCCTCTTTTTTTTTGTATACTGTTATTACCAAGAATTTCATAACTGATATAGACAGGCTTGGCTGACATCCCTAGAGGACTATATCTTTTAACTAGGAGCTAAAATGGCAAACACAACTTTTTCAGGTCCAGTCCGTTCAAAGGGTGGATTTCAAACAATAAACGAAAATAGCACTACAGGTGCTATAACGCAAACTGGTTTTTCAGTTAACTCAACTGGACAACTAATATCATTAGGCAATAGAAAAATACAAACTTTTGCTATTAGTCTTGCAGATACTAACGCAGCTTCTGTTACTTATGCAGATAATGACGTTCTTGTAGAACTCGGTGAATTAAATACAGATCATCCAGATGCTTTAGTAACAGCAACTAAATTTTTTATTCACAAAGTAGTTTTAGGTATTACCACAGCTGCTGCTAGTGATGCTAATTCTTTAGCAAATTTACAATTAAGTGCAACATCAGGAACAGCTACTAATACTGCCATCTCTTCTGGAACAGAAATTGTTGGTGCAGGTGTAGCATCATTCAATCCAAGAATATCTGCTACTGATTCAGTAACAGAGGTTGATATTAATTTAGATGATACTGCTGGTAACTTTCACGTATTTGCACCAAATATTAGTGCACCTATTGCAAGTAAAAATTTATATATGTGTGCTGGTGATGCTTGTGATACAGCTTTGACAGCTTTTCGTGGTACTCTTGAAATAGAATACTCAGTATATTAAATAGATAAGGAGATAAATTATGGGTTTACAACTACAAGTTAAAACCTTTAAACCAGCATCTGCTTCTACCACAAGTGTGGCTGCTGCTCAAACTCTTGGAGGGTCAGGTAATTTGACTTTAGCATCAGCAGCTTCCACTGGAGCTTATGCAGGCACAAATGTTGGTTCTACTATTAGTTTAACTTCTACTGGAGACATATCTGACAGAACATTTACTGTTACTGGAACAGATGCCTCTGGTTCGACTATTACGGAGGATATAACTGGTCCTAATAACACTACTGTTACTGGTAGTGTATTCTTTTCTACTGTAACACAAATAGCAGTAGATGGAGCAGTAGGTACAAATACTTCTGCTGGTAATGGTGCAGATACAGTTGGAGCTATATTTACTGGAGCAACAAGAGTTAAAGGTGCACAAATCACTACAGGAGGAACTGTGGCAGATATTAGTTTTAAAGAGTCTTCTCAAACAGGAACTACTAAATTTTTTTATACTGTGGCTACTACCACAAAGGATTATATGGAGCCTTATATACCTGATGAAGGTATTTTGTTTAGAGAAGGAGCTTTTATAGATTTACCCTCAGGTAGTGTTGTTAGTGCGACAGTATACTATGGATAAATACACAGCAGAGCTTCTTGGTTTTAAAGAAGGTGGTATGCCACCAAAGACCAAGAAGTACTTCAGGTCTACTGAGTCTGGAGCAGGAATGACTCAAAAAGGTGTTGAGAAATATCGTAGAGATAATCCTGGTTCCAAACTCAAGACTGCTGTGACTGAGAAAAAACCAAGTAAGTCTAGACAAAAAAGAAGAAAGTCATNNNAATTGTAAGAAAACACCAAAGAAAAGAATATGTGCAGCTAGAAGGAGATGGAGATGTTAGAAGATTTATCAGATAATTTTAATTTAAGTGAATTTATAAAATCACAAACAGCATTAAGAAATGGTATAGATAATACACCAAGTGAAGAAGTGATAGAAAATTTAAGAGCTTTGTGTGAAAATGTTTTACAACCTTTAAGAGATTATTTTTTAATGCCAGTATATATTTCATCAGGATATAGAAGTCCAGAGCTTAATGTGAAAATTGGTGGCAGTAGTAAAACCTCACAACATTGTAAAGGTCAAGCTGCTGACATAGAAATATTCGGCATTGGTAATAAAGAATTAGCAGATTGGATAGCAGATAATTGTGAATATGATCAATTAATCTTAGAGTTTCATAATGAAGAAGACTTAAATTCAGGTTGGGTTCACGTATCTTATAATAAAGAAAATAATAGAAAACAATATAAGAGAGCAGATAAAAATGATGATGGTATGGTAGAGTATACATTTGTATGACAATAAGTAGAAGCCAGATGAGGCAACAAGTCTCTAAACCACCACAAAAAAGAAAGTGGACAAGAAAAAGAAAAGCTAGTATAAATTGTGCTAAACCAAAAGGATTTAGTGAAAGAGCTTATTGTGCAGGAAAAAGAAAAAAACGTAAAAGATGAAGTTTGCTTGTAACGTCTTAAATGTAAAAGTTATTAATGGTTGTAATTTACGTTGTGAGGGTTGCAGTCATCATAGTCATATTGCTTCAATAAATAGCAAAATTGATATAGATAAATTATTAGATAGTTTCAAAAGATTAGAAGAGAGAATATTTATAATGGATCATATATCTCTACTAGGAGGTGAAACATTTTTAGAACCTAGATGGAGTGAGGTATTGACAAAAATAGAAGATACTTTTCCATACTGTAGACTAAGATTTTACACCAATGGAGTGTATTTATTAAAAAACTACGATAATATTTTAAAACATATGTTAAGAGGCACAGAGTTACATATAAGTATACACGAGAAAAACAATACTACTCTAGGAGCTAACATAAAAAAAACTATAACTGAGTTTTACAAAAAACTAATACAAGATAAATTTGTTGATTTTGACAGAATCTTTTATAAAGATCAATATTTAAATAATTGGAACAAGGCTTTTATTGAAAGAGAAAAAAAAATATATCCACATAGCACCAAAGATATATACAAAAGTTATGAAAACTGTGTTTGTCCTAACGTTCAATATTACAAAAATAAATTATGGAAGTGTGCTACGATTGCTTATTTGAAAGACACATTAGGAACATACAAACAATTAAATGATCCAGTATGGAAACCTTATCTAAAATATGATGGATTAGATGTAGATGCTCCAGATGATGAATTTAAACACTTTTTTACAAAGCAATACTCACCAGAATACATATGTTCTATTTGTCCTAGCAAACATTACAATCTTGCACACAAACAAGATACATCTATTCAGAAGGTAGACATAAAGCAACTTTAAATGTATTATTACCTTAGAGGTGATACTATGAC
>LUMT01000222.1_pt1 | contig 40847 bp, 46 predicted proteins | sample 729741 | NCBI WGS metagenome assembly LUMT01 (sample SAMN03860299, study PRJNA289734) | marine metagenome | biome: seawater column; feature: ocean; material: water; isolation source: Red Sea water column Station 192 - depth 50m | place: Saudi Arabia: Red Sea | collected 2011-10-15 | depth 50 m
TAAAATAAAAAAAGAGTCCTAAGACTCTTTCTTCATAAATTTAGCACCAACAACTACTTTGTCAAATAGCTCTGGGTCTTCGGTATAGAACTTAGAAGGTAAAACATCTATGATGCAGTCCAACTCTTTATCATATACCTGATGACCACCACCCATAGCGAATCGCATAGGCACGCCGTTACCGTTAACTGTCTTAGGACTAACCCAAGTAATCTCTATCATTTCATTCATATCACAATTGTTTAATAATTATAGGCGGGACTATCCCAAACCCGAAAACTAGTGGGGGTCTTTGCAATAGTTGGTCCACACGCTCAAAAATTTTGGTGGTTAAAATTTTTTTAGTATTTTTGTCCGCAGAGACACGTGATATACGTATCACCCCAGAGGGCCGAGAGGTAGTTATGGGGTCAGAAGTTGGATTGTAGTCTTCATATAGAAGATAGAGTTTTCTCCAATAGTCTCTAAAAGGGCGGATATAGCCAACGGTTAGGGCACATTGCACATAGGTAGGTGCGGTGAATAAACACCAGTATTAGTGTCCTTAGGTAGTCCAAAAGACAGCACTGCCAGCGGTAAAATTCCAACTGAAATTAGCAAATCTCCTAGGGTCTTCCTATATCCATATGTGAAGTTCTTTACAAAACACTTGCATTTGTAAATTATTTTATTATACCTTTGCAATATTGAACTAATAATAGATAACAATGGCAAAAGAATTCACATTTAAACCATTTGGTGCATGGATAGTAGTACCAAGACCTGACAAAAAGAAGACAGACGCTGGCATCATTCTAGATGACGCAACTGCAAGACAATTACAAACAAACATAGTAGAAGTATTGGCGGTAGGCCCACAAGTTTCGCAATGTAAGAAAGGCGATAAGATTATGGTAGACCCAAATACAGAGGCAATGCTGATTCATATTGATGAAGTACAGTATTTGTTTGTTAATGAATTCCAAGTATTAGGTAAGTTCTAATGAAAGTGCCAGGAACAGTTACAATAAACCTGGACGATTACTTAGAACTTGTAGAACATACCCACAAAACTAACGATCTAAAAGAAAATACGTCCAGAGCAGCTAAAGAGATGTCTGTGTTCTTGTCATTCTTGTGTACAAGAGAGGATATATCTAAATATATAGACGAGTTTAACAGACAATCTAAAACTGCTACTATTGTGGTAGAAAACGATAGAGCAACAATACAGTTTAAGGATGATCAAAACAAAATTTCAGACAAGTAGTTGGGAAGAGTTGTTTGCACTGTACGATGAATTTGAAAAAAAATTAGAAATGTGGTCAGAGAAGAATATTAATTGTACATGGGATATGCAGGTTCTAATAGGGGACCATGAATATATTTTGATAGTTACAGTACAAGATGAAAGCGGAAAAGAAGAAGAATAAAAGAAGAATATACATAGATAACAAACCTATGAAGGTTGCATATGAAGTGTATGAGCTTTTAGAAAACCAAAAGTTACAGATACAGCAGTATGAAGCTATACTTGCTGCATACTTAAAAGAAAAAGAAGAAGCGAATGGAACAGAAGATAACGATTAACGTAAACTCTACACTAAAATATTTACAGTTTTGGAACGGCGTGTTTAATCTTACTACTACAGAAGTACGAGTTTTAGCAACACTTGTAGATTCTGCTAATATACTTGAAGATCCTAACATATGCTCTGCTAAAGTTAAGAAAGCAGCTGCAAAAACTCTAGGATTAGTAGACTTTAACACCCTGAACAACTACGTAAAGAAGATGAAAGATAAAAGAGCTATACGTAAAGAAGGCAAAAACTATATACTAAACAGACTGTTAGATTTAAGCACTAAGAAAGTAGAAGTAAATATTAACTGGAATGAGTAAAGACAAGCTGCCTAGTATTTGGCAAATGACTAAGAGTTTTAGTAAAGATCTTACTAAGTATATTTCTGAAGGAGCTCCGAATGTGAGTCCTGAAGATTATACAGCTAGATTATCTGACTGTAATAGTTGTGAGCATATAATAAGGGAGAGAATGAGATGTGGTAAGTGTGGATGTTTGATAGAACATAAAGCAAAATGGAAAACAACCACATGCCCTATAAACAAATGGAAGGCACAAGACAATGGCAAAGTCAAAAAAGGAGATAATACAAACTCTGGCAACTAAGTACAACTTGCCTTTAGAAAAGGTAGAAAAAATTGTAAATAGTCAGTTTAAGTATGTGACAAAAATTATGTCAAATGGTAAGTTTGATAGCGTAAGGCTGCCATATTTTGGTAGATTTTACTCAAAGAAAGAAAGAAGAGATATATTAAATGGAACTACTGGAGATAGTTGATAACGTAGCAGTGCCTTCACCATATGCACTAAGTATTATAGAATTTAAGGACTTAGATTCTAAACAACTTGCATATGTTTACTTTATGTGCGATCACAGATCTCCATACGCAGTATATGACTTAGAAGCTAGGCATGATGAGGTTGCATTGGGAGTATATGGGAAAGATTACAAAGTATCTACAAAAGTACAAACAGCTTGTAGTACATATAGAAAACTCAAAGAAACATCTGCAGTAAAATTGCTAAATGCAGCTAGATCATCTGTTATAAAACTACAGAAGTATTTTGAAACTGTAGATCTTACTCTTATGGATGATAATGGTAGACCAATATTCCATGCCAAAGATTTAGTTGCTAACTTATCTAAGATGGGTGATGTAGTTGATGGACTATCAAAACTAGAAGAGCAAGTAGCTAAACAAGAACAAATAAATACAAATACTCGCGGAGGAGTTGTAGTTAACAAATATAGTTCGTAGATTTGAGAGATGGATTTTTTAGATGACATAGAAGATTACAATGCAGCAATGGACAATGCATACAACTTCGTCACAAAAAGAATAACTCTTGATGATATATTTGAAGAAGCTGATTTAACTGGTAATGTTAGTGAGTTCTATTTACCGTTTGATCCAATACAGGGTGATGGTAGAGATGAAGCTACATTAGATCTACTAATAGATCATTTTATAAGCATAGAAGAATACGAAAAATGTCAGGAGTTACAGAACATAAAAGTAAAGTTTTCAAAGGAACCAAAGGACTAGCTCCAGCAGCTAGCAGGTATCTAAAAAACGGTTATTACACAGATGCACTACCTGGCACTAAGCCTTACTTTGAATATTGGGACGAAGAAAGACAGCGATGTTTGTATGGATATACACACAATGGTATAACTATTACAGGCAATCACTATTTCTATCTAAATTATTGCCCTATCGACAGATCTGTTGATGAAGAACTACCAGATGGTACAGTTATAGCGCGAAGAGAGCGTACATTCCCAGCATTTTACGACGGAGATTGGAAATATTTTACTGCAGTAGACAGATGTAGGAAAGAAAACAAGCATATGACGGTGTTAAAAGCACGTCGTAAAGGATTTTCTTACAAAGCTGCTGCTATGCTTGTACGTAACTACTTTCATGTGCGTAACAGTAAGAACTATGTCTTTGCAGGTCAGAAAGAATACCTGATTGGGGATGGTTTACTGTCCAAAGCTTGGGATATTATGTCATTTGTAGACGATAATACAGCATGGACACAACCAAGGCTACGAGATAGAGAGATGCACAAACAATCTGGGTACAAGAAGAATGTAAATGGTGCGCTTGTAGAGATGGGTATGAAGTCACAGATCATAGGCGTGTCATTAAAAGATGACCCAGACAAAGTCCGTGGTAAAGCAGGTGAACTTATCTTTTTTGAAGAGGCAGGATCTTTTCCAGGACTACTAAAAGCTTGGGAAGTAGCTATGCCAACTATGCGTCAAGGTAGTAAGACGCTAGGTACTATGATTGCTTTTGGTACAGGTGGTACACAGGGTGTAGACTTTGCAGGTATGGAAGAACTATTCTACAATCCAGAGTCATACGACTGTTTATCTTTTGCAAACGAGTGGGATGATGGCGCTATGGGCACAGAGTGTGGATACTTTGTACCAATCTTTGAGAACTTAGAAGGATTTATTGACGATGATGGTAACTCTAAGATAGAAGAAGCTACAGATTTTGAACAAACTAATAGAAATAAAAAGAAAGGTACTAATGATCCAAAAGCATATGATCAGTATATAGCTGAACACCCACTATGTCCTAGTGAAGCTACATTGCAAGTGTCATCAAATCTATTTGACATATCATCATTGCAAGAACAATACAATAAAGTAAAAGCTAACAAGCTACATGCTATAGGTACAGCTGGTAGATTGTATTATAGTAAAGATAACAAGATAAAGTTTGAGCCTGATGGTGATGCTAGGCCCATCCTTCGATTTCCACATCGTAAAGAAGATAATCTGGAAGGAGCCATTGTTCTTTACGAAGGTCCTTATAGGAACCAGGAGGGACAAACTCCGCATAACCTATATGTAGTGTGCCATGACCCGTATGGACAAAACCAATCAGCAGACTCCAGCTCTCTTGGTGCTGCGTATGTGATAAAGAGAATAAATAATATATCAAAGCCTGATGATTTAATTGTTGCTAGCTATGTAGGTAGGCCACACACGCAGGACGAATATAACAAAAATTTATTTATGCTAGCAGATTATTACAATGCAAAGATTGGCTTTGAGAATGATCGCGGTGCTGTAATACAATACGCTAGACAGCACAGAAAGTTGCACAGATTGCAAGAAGAGTTTGAAATGCTAGATAAGAAAGAACTAAGATCTAGAAATGTAAAACGTAACTATGGTATGCACACTACAGAAGCTAGGAAAAGACAGGGTGAGTTATACATAAGAGACTGGTTGAATGCTGTAAGGTCTGATGATGGTGACACTATAACTCTTAACTTGCATAAGATATACGATCTAGCTTTGTTACAAGAGCTTATAAAGTTTAATCATAGGGGTAACTTTGACCGGGTGATGGCACTAATGATAGGTATGTACCACACCAGGGAACTTTACAATGCTGAAGTAAAAGAGATAATAGAAGATAATTCATCAAACGAATGGTTTGATAAGAATTACTACTAGTGTTATATTTATAATAGTATATATAAAAGATGTATATGCAGTAGAACAAGGTATTAATTTAATTAATTTTGCAAGATATGTATCTAGGGGGAGACAAAATACCGCAGCAAAAGCTGCCTTTATCAAAGAAAAATAAAAAGTGGAGAGAAAGCTGTGTAGAAGCCTACATAGAGCTATCTCAATATGGGGTCAACGAAAGAAAGGATGATCTCAAACGCTTGTATGACTATTACAACGGTGTAATTTATGAGGATGACTATCGTTACGTTACACAACCCTACGGCAAGTCCCGTACAAATTTCCCCTCTAAAATGCGTAACTATCCTATTATCAAACCTATTATTGATCTTCTCTTGGGTGAAAAGTCTAAACGACCTCTGAATTACACCGTTACCGTACAGAATGGAGATGCAGTAAGCCAGAAAGAAAGTGCAAAACAACAAGCCATATATCAGAACTTACAGCAAAGATTTATACAAGCTTTAGCACAAAGCAACCCAGACATACTGCAAAATTTAGAATCTCCAGACGACATTCCTATGCCTAAAGAGATAGCTGACCAGTTTGAAAACAGTTATGTAGATAACAGAGCTATCAAAGGACAACATGCTATAACATACATTATGCAATCACAAGAAGTGTATGATAAGTTACAAAAAGCATGGTTTCACTTCCTAGTATCTGGTGAGGTATATACTCACAGAGGTGTAAGAAACAAAGAACCTTTCTACGAAGTTCTTAATCCTATTGACATTGATTACGATAAAGATCCAGACATAGAATTTGTAGAAGATGGTGACTGGGCTTTAGTTCGCAAGTACGTACATGCATCATCAGTTATTGATTCATTCTATGAGTCATTGACAGAAGAGCAGGTACTAGAGTTAGAAGAACCAAGACAATCAGACCCTGAGTCATATTTATTATACAGACGAGCAAGAGCTGGTTCTGATCCAAATACATACAGAAACAGATTGATAGAAGTAGTTACTGTGTATTGGAAGTCAAGAAAAAGAATAGGCTTCTTAGAATACATGGACCCAGAGACTGGGGCTATGGAAGAGATGGAGGTTGATGAAACCTTTAGACTGCCTAAAGAGATGAAAGATATGGGTGCTAAGGTAACCTATCTATGGGTAAACGAAGTATGGGAAGGCACACGTATTGATGGTAGATTCTACATAAATATTAATCCTGTAGCTAACCAAAGAATATCTATTGACAATGCATCGACATGTAAGTTACCTATTAATGGTAGAAAATACTCTGATATAAATGCTGACAACATATCACTAGTATCACTTGGTATACCTTATCAGTTGAACTACAATATCTTTAAATATAGAATGGAGTTAGCAATAGCTAGAAGTAAAGATATTATCTCACAGTTTGACATCAATATGATACCCAAGAAGTGGGATATGGATAAGTTTATGTACTATGTAGAAGGTACAGGTATAGCATGGGTAGACTACAACAAAGAAGGTATACAGCTTAATCCACAGCACCAATCAGTATTGGATATGTCAATTAAGACTATATCACAATACATCACACTATTAGAATCTATACTAAATGAATGGGAAAAAATATCTGGTGTGTCTAGGCAAAGACAAGGTACGATTGGTGCATATGAGGGTAAGGCTAGTTCACAACAAGCTATTCTACAATCGTCGCACATTACAGAAGATATATTCCGTAAGTTTGCTAGGTTAGAACAAAGAGATTTACAAGCACTACTTGACTATTCTAAAGAAGCATGGCTTACTGGTAAGCAAGGTATGTTTGTAATGCCTGACGGTACTACAGACTTTTTAGATCTTGATACATTGCAGCATATGGAATCTAACTATGGTATCTTTGTATCTGATGCTGGTAAAGATCAACAACGATTAGATCAGATCAAAGGCTTAGCACAAGCTATGATACAGAATGGTACTAAGGCATCTATGGTAGCTGAGATGTTTGAATCAGAAAACTTTAGTCAGATAAAAGGTAAACTTAAAGCAGCAGAGAAGGCTGCAGAAGAATTAGAGCAAGCACAACAACAACTCAACAGCAAATGCAAATGCAACAGCAAGAAATGGAAAGAGCTTCTATCGATAAAGAGAAGGATAGACAGTTAGACATTGAAGTAGCGTTGATAAATGCAGAGGCTAGAAAGAATCCAGAGCTAGACAGCTTTAACATGCAGAAGTTGATGCAAGACTTTGAAAATAAACAACGAGAGTTAGATATTAGAGAAAGAGAACTTGGTGCTAAAATAAATAACGACAACGAGAAAAATCAGATAGCAAGAGAGGGTGATGCTGAATAATCAAATGCGTAGAGAAATATTGGACATGGCTAGGTCTACTGGATTTGAAGGTAGCATACTAGACTTGTATCAAATGGCTAACCAAGGTGCTAATGTACCAGCAATGCTACAGGCAGAGGCACAGGCTAAACAAGAGAATATGCTAGTTGCACAAACTCCACAAGAGCAACAGGTAGGTTTACGTGAGCAACAAGCTATGGGTAATACAGATGCTAGCATGGTTTTTCCAGACGTACCAGCTAATACATCATTCAATACTGAAGGTATGCAAGTACCTATCAATATTACAAAGGTAGATGAGCAAGGACACCTAGTACAATCATATGAGAATGTACCACCAGGCATCAAAGATTTACCAACAGGACCAAAGCGTGGCACAGTTATAGAGACACCAGCTTACCAAGATGGTGGTATGAGAGGTATGATGAAGGCAAAGATTGCTATGGAAAATCAATTTGGTAATAACCCAGCTATAACACGAATGATAAAGCCAACTGATAAATCATATGATTTTGGTGATGGTAGAACAGGAACTCATTACATGGGTAGCTATGGTAAGTTTGCTATACCAAGCATACAAGATGTAGATGGTACTTTACAATACACAGGTCCTAGAATGGATGAAGCTATTAAGTTTGATCGTGTAGAAGATGCAACATACTTTGCAGAAAACTATAAAGATGTAGCACCAGCATTGCGCAAGAAGAAGAAGGGCGGTTATAGATCTAAGTATGGTAAAGACCCAGTAACAGGCACAGGTAAAAAGCCAAAAGGCAGCGGTAGAAGATTATACACAGACGAGAATCCAAAGGATACTGTAGGTATTAAGTTTGCTACCCCAGCTGATGCTAGAGCTACTGTAGCTAAAGTCAAAAGAGTTAGTAAACCTTATGCTAGAAAGATACAGATACTTACTGTAGGCGAACAAAGAGCCAAAGTAATGGGTAAAACGCAAGTATCAAGCATATTTACCAGGGGTAAAGAAGCACTAAGACGTGGTAGAAAAAAGACATAAGTGATATATAATAAAGACATATCCAAAAACATATGCGTATGTAGTAATACATGCATATTTAATTATTTTTGTAAAAAATTAATATATAGATTATGATAGAACCAGAAGAAGAAGGCATCGGTTTAGATGACATTTCATTTGACGATGTGATAGGTGGCGGATCAGAAAGCTCAGAGGTAGCAGAAGATCTTGCAATAGAGCAACCAAGTGCAGAAGCTGAAGAGCTTGATGCGGATGCAGAAGAGTTAGAAGAGTCTGAAGACGTAGAAGAAGTTGAAGAAGAAGAAGAGGAATATGAAGACGAGGAGGATGAGGACTACGACGAAGATGAAGAGTATGAAGATGATGATGAAGAGGAGTATGACGAAGAGTCTGCTTCATCTACAGTAGTTGCTTCAATACTAGATAAGTTAGGCTTTGATACCGAGGATGAGTATGATGATACTGAAGAAGGTCTCTTAGCAATGACACAAGATGTTGGACAGCAGATAGCGGAAGATCAACTAAACAATTTGTTTGAGAACTTTCCACTAGTGCAAAGACATCTAGAATACGTTCTTAATGGTGGTGAGTCTAGAGATTTTATGCAAGCATATGATCCACAGTTAGATTACAACCAGGTAAGTTTTGAAGAAGATGACACAAGAAGTCAAAAAGCTATTTTATCTGATTACTTTGCAACAAAGGGACACGATCAGAACTTTATAAATGAGCTACTGACTGATTATGAAGATACTGGTAAATTATACCAGAAAGCTGAAGCTGCTAGAACAGCTCTAGGTCAAATGCAAGAACAATCCAGAAGTCAACTGATTGAACAGCAGAAACAACAAAGAGCTCAGCAGGAAGAACAGCAAGAAGAGTTTTGGAATGGTGTGTATGAAACCATCGATAGTACTGATGATTTTGCAGGTATCTCTATTCCAAAGAGAGAGAAGTCAAAGTTTTTTGACTATATCTCAAATCCTGTGACTAGAGATGGTCGCACACAACGAGATCTGGATCACTCTGAAGCAGAGATGGAAACAAAGCTCGCTATTGATTATTTAATGTTCAAAGGTTTTGATTTATCAAAATTGGTAGAAACAAAAGCTAGAACATCAAATGCTAAGTCATTACGAGATAGAATATCCAGAAATGAAGAGAGAGTTAAAAGCGCACGAGGACGTCAAAGACGTAAGAGTAAGCAAGTAGACTTAGATGATTTGGATCTTAACATATAAATGGCAATTTTAAAATGCAACTTAACTTTATAAAAATTAGATAATTATGCCAGGACAAATGACCGGAACGAACATTAGCGTACAAAAGACGTTTTATAATGATTCGCAAATGACAGACATGAACAGTCTAGCAAACGCGTTATTGTCTAAGCCAACTGAACTATCTCCGATTATTACGCACCTAGCGGGTAAAGATGATAAACGATTCCCACTATCTTTCTTAACAGAAGGAGCTGGTAACGTTCAATCAATTGACCGTTTAGAGTACGAATATCGTGTAGCTACTCATAAATTGAGAACTCGTCCAGTGGCTGTGACAAACGCCGGAGCAAACTTAGGAATTGGGGGATCAACCTTTACATTGGTTTTCCCTGACAAACGATTCGTATTTCCATACGTGTTAGTAAACAACAAAGGTGAACTAGCTCGTATTATGAAAGAACCAGTACCTTACTCAGGTGGATCAGGATGGGAGTACACATTACAATTAGTTAACCCAGCAGCTTCTACTCAACTTACTTCAGGTTTTACAGCAGGAGATCTTTGGGCTCAACTATATGCACCAGTAGGAGTTGACTTCTCAAGAGGTAACGCTTCTAACTGGCAAGCACCAGGTAAAGTTCGTAACAAAATTACTACAGTACGTAAATCCCACATGTCAGGACATGCAAAAGATTATGTAGCTGAGTTTTCTTTACCAACTAAAGGTGGTGGTACTACTAACCTTTGGATGGATTATGAAGAGTACAACCACATGCTTGACTTCAAAGAAGAGTGTGAAATGTACTACTGGTACGGACAAAAAACTTATGATTCAAACGGTAACACGTTTATGAAAGATGAGAATGGCCAGCCTGTAATTGTAGGACCAGGTTTATTCGAGCAAATCGTAAACACTGATACTTATTCAACTATGACTGAAACTAAGTTGAAGAACATCATAGGTGATTTATTTTACCAAATGACAGACGCTAACCAGAAGCAAGTAACATTATTTACTGGTACTGGTGGAGCAAGAGAGTTTGATGAAGCTCTTAAGTCACACTTCGCTGGCGCTGGTAACGCGTTTAAAACAGGTGGTGAGAACAGATTTATCACGGGTAGCGGACGTAACTTAGGTTTAACAGGTTACTTCACTACTTATGAGCACGTAGACGGACACGTAATCAATGTGGTTAAGATTCCATTATTTGATCATGGTCCAGTTGCACAAGCTCGTGAGAAGCACCCAGTTACTGGTTACTCATTAGAGTCTTACCGTATGGTATTTGTTGACCAGTCTAACTACGACGGACAAGCTAATCTTTCAATGATCTCTAAGAAAGGTCGTGAAATGATGCGTTGGTGCGTTGCTGGTTCTGTAGTTCCAAGAGGATTTGCAGCTACAGATACTAGAGCATCAGATGTTGATGGTGCAAGTGTACATATGTTGAAGACAGCGGGCATCTGCTTACGTAGATTTGACACTTCGTTGGATATTCAATGTATAGCTTCCTAATTTAGGAAGTTAAAAGAGGCGTGCATTCGCAAGTCTATATATTGGTTTTTGGTTGAAGTCGTGGGGGCTTAGTGCCCCCGCTTCTTCTATTTAAGATATTGGGGAGTTATTCTTTGCATCCACTAATTAAAACTTTAAAAGAACTGTATTATGAGCAAAAAAGTGTATTTAAGGGCTAAGCAGATTAATAATCACTTACCCAAAGAAATTAACGCTAGCGCTATTAGAAAACTAAGTAGCGTATTTGTAAACCGACAACCACTAAAACCTTTTGATCCAGAAGATGAAAAGAAGTATTTAGAAGGCATGTTAGATGTAGATCCCGCTCACATGGAGTGGCCTAAGCACACTAAGAAATTTTGGGCTGAGTTTACTGTCCCAGTAGGTTTTGAAGGTGTAGAACTAGAAGTAGGTAAAACTGAAGACGGTAAACCTATTGATATTAATGATTTCATCAAATATCATTTTGCATTGAAACATCCACACGTAGCACTGACAGAAGAAGAAATGAACGCAAGTTCACAAAAAAGATTCTTTATTCAAGATTTAGCTAAAAAGGATATTCTACGTAACAATGATATTCAAATCAAGAAAGATGCTGATAAGGCATTTATCAAGGTAAGTACTGATGAAAAACAAATGAGAAGAGTGTATAGATTATTAGGTAGTGGTAATCCAGATGTATTAACTAGAGAACAAGTAGAAAACTTACTCTATGATATTAAGGAGAAATCACCTAAGAAGTTTATCAAAGTATCTCAAGATAAACACTTAGAAATGAAAGCAGAGATTGAGACAATGGTTTCAGCTGGAGTACTAAGAAAGATAGGTAACCAAGTTATCTTTATTGATGAGGTATTAGGAGAAACATTAGATGACACTGTTATACATTTGAGAGATAAAAAGAACTCAGGTAAATTAACTACTTTAAGAGCAAAACTTAAAACACTAGCATCTTAATGAATGTAACTGAAATGCATATAGCTGTACAGCAAGGAGTGGATAAGATTAATTCACTCCAAGCTGACAGTTTGCTATCTGAAGAGATAGACATTGAATTAAACAAAAACATGTTTAGATTCATCAATACCAAGTACGGTAGAAATAACATGTACAGAAAAGGTTTTGAAGAATCACAAAAAAGAATAGATGACTTACGTACACTTGTACGCGAGTATGAAGCTCCCGTATCATTTAAGGAGCAGTTAAAGACAAATATATTTGTAGATACATTTCAACTACCAAATGATTATATGTATTTGGTAAATCAAATGTCAAAGCTTTGGATTAACAATTGTAAACCTATAGGTTATAATTTAACTAATCCTCCAGCAATATCGTTCTTTACATTAGACTTAAATAATTTTGTATTGAATAACCAGCTTGGGGATTCTACAGCATTTATAGAAGGTATAGTAATGGTAGCAGACCTTACAGGTACAGATGCTACATCTGCTGTAATATGGAATCCATCAGCTGCACTATTAGCTACAGGTTGGACACCAGAAAGTTATCCTGCAAATATACAAGCAGTTGTTGATGATATATTAACTAATCCAGGAGCAGGATTTACTATATACTGGGAAGAATATGAAACACTAAACTATCCAGGACAGTTTATAGTTATAGTAGACACAGACCAACACGATTGGTTTAACTATGATTTATCTGCAGGTAATGTTAGTCATGCTGTAGGTAATCCTGCAACAGGAGCTACAGCGCCAGCACAACAGCCAGGTCAAGTTATAGATACAACATACTCTGAAAGAAGAGAGCCTATATCGTTCTCTGCAAGAATACAAGAGGGAAACAGATTCTCTCAACAAGACGACATATTTGCGCTTCTGAGTGACCCGTTTAATACAACTAAACATACCTCTCCACTAACAACGTTTAGAGGTAGGTCAATAGATATATACACCTATCTCTGATCCGCGATACAAAACAGCGCTTGGGGAGGTTACAAAGAATGAATAATTATTAATAGCGGCACAGCCGCATAAATTTTAAAAAAATGGCAAGACATTTAATCGTAGGCGATGGAAATAGTGCTCCAGCATATGACGGAAATGGTTTACTTGGAGATTTGGATTTAGATATTCAAAAACTATCTTCAGATGGACCAACCTCATTAGGAGTAGCAGACACAATCGCTGATTCTGATCAAATTCGATTTGTTCAAGGTGGTCCTGTAGGAATTGATGTTAATATCGTATCTCCTTGGATCTATGGTCGCGACATCATTAGTGTATCTAAACAGCCTGCTGCAGCTCAAACTGCAGAAAGAGCAGAGTTTACACTTACTACTAACGCTAGTGCAGATGGAACACACAGATTTAAGCTTATAAATTTAACTGATGGTGAAGCACCATTTGAGTTTAAAAACTATGAGTATAGTGTAACTAGTGGTGATACCCCAACAACTCAAACAGCTGCTTTGAAAGCAGCTATTGATGCTGATTTACCTCACTGGGTAAACGGAGTTGTTACAGACCACAACGGTAGTATATCTATCTTAGGTTTTACAAAAGGTCAAACTAAAGCTGATGGATCAGTTGCTGATGAATTAGTACACATGGATGGTGCTTTTGATAACTCTGACGGTGGAGCAACTACAATGGCAGTTACTTACTCAGGTGGTAACGCTGTTACTGGTTCTAGAGGTGTAGGTGATCAATTTTATTTAGCAGCATTAGAAGAGTCATTAAGAGGTGTAGGTTACGGTTTTTACAATCGTGTTGAACTTCCTAACACTCCAGCTTCAAGTGTAGGTGCAGGTCCTTATGATATGTATCACATTGTAGCAACTAAAGACGGAAGCTCAAGCTCTCAGATTCACGGCGTAGATAACTTAATTGAAATCTATGTTGCTTTAGATCCTGCTGCAATTGCAACAGGTGCGTTTGAAGGACCATTGAACTCGTACATTAATTCGTTAGGATTCCCTAATGTATAATTTATTAACTTTTAAAAATTAAGATAAAATGGCAACAATAACAAACGCAAGCGATAAATCTAATGAATTCCTTACAGCTAGAGTGCGTAGTCAAGTAGTTGATGTAGCTTCTACTGGAACAATAGCAGATGGAGATGTTGTTAAGACTGGTCTGTTTGCTCCTGAAGGAGCAATTGTTACAAAGATTACATACTTTGTAATTACACCTCTTACAGGTTCTGGGTCTTCTGCAGGTACTATTAAGATGGGATTTGATGCAGATTCAGGTGACGATAACGTATTAGCAGCAACAGCTTTAACTTCTATGGGTACAGCAGGAATGCACGGTACTTTAGTAGGGTATGGAGCAATTGTAGGTGTTGACAACGTTGATACTCAGATTGAAAGAACTGCAGCTCACGTAGGTACAGGTATTCACATTACTGAAGATGGCGGAGATGAATTGGTTTTTACTATGGGTAACAGCCAAAACTGTAGCGCTGGTAAGTTAATTCTCTTTATGGAGTATTACCAAACTACTGATTTAGCTTAATAGCTTAACTATATAAGACTCATAGGGGGCATAGTCCCCCTATAGGTCTTTTTTTACAAAAACAAAATAATATGAGTGTAATAGTATCATCTACAGCAGACTGTCAAAATATAGTAATTAGAATACCAGCTAACTCTTATGGAGGAGGTTTTGGTTTTCAAGGTGGAACTCCCCTGACAGTAAAGGTATCTTTATTAGATAGTTTTTTTGAATATACTGTTTCCTCTACTGCAGCAGATGTCGTAACAATAGTTACGCCTGGTCAGGTAGGAGGAGATGACCATGGAGTATTTTTGGTAGAAGTTATACAAGATGGAAATGTTGTAGGTAAGGCAGGTGTATTATTAGCATGTGATATACTATGCTGCATTGCAAGTAAAATGGAAGAACTATTAGACTGCGACTGTGATTGTAACAAGTGTTCTGAGCACTTTGTTGAAGCACAAAAAATATTCTTATTAATCAAAGCAGCAGAATCACAACTAGATACTGCTTATGTTAATGACCTCACATTAAGTCAAATACACGCTATAGTAGATAGCGCTAGAGAAAAATATAAAACTGCCCAAGATATGTGCGCTGGCCATTGCGGGTGTAACTGTTAATTATGTCAAAAGGATTACAAACTTTTGTTAGTTATAAGTATCTAAAAGATGCGGCAGGTATACAATATCTTGCTCTTGTATCTCATGGTAGTAACCCAGTTGTTGGGGCCAAAAGCTCATCAAAAAGTTTAGTTTTAAGTCTTAAAAGTTCAGTAGCTTTAAAAGATGGCAATGTAGAACAAGTATATTCATATATAGGTTCTGGTACTATTGAGATTGCTTTTAAAGAAGGTCAATCTGAATCTATTACGATAGCAGATCTTCCAAAGGGTACTGAGCTTGCGGTGCCTTTTGATTCTTTAATTAGATCTTTTACTTTTGATGTATCATCTGAGTCTTTACTTGGATATGATATATCTGATGCTTTATATTACCGAGAAGGAACTTCGAGGTATAAAGAAACTTACATTGTTCCCCAATCTAAAAATCCACATTTAGATACTAGTAACAGAGAAGATTTTTATTATTTAACAGATGGTACTACAGCTTATATAGCATCTACCAGTCTGCAGAATAAATTTTTAAATGATATAAAATACAGCAACAAAGGTTCTGATGCTGCTGACCTAGGTAGATTTAGAGGAAAAACTGATGATGGTAGTGAGCTTTTATTTGCTACTACACCTGAGAATCCAACATTAGGAAGCACAGGTCCTATTGTAGTGGGAGGTATCATAGCACTAAGTTTATTACCAAGAGAAACTAAAAAAGGAGCAGGAAGAGCAGTTAATAGAGTATGTTTAGATCCTCAAGCTAGTAATTATTATTTAACAGGTTGTGTAGGTGAGACTTTACCTTGTGTAGATTCAGGGACTACTCATGCTAATGATTGTGGCGGGGCAGCTTTAACAGCAGATATACTAAATGATGGTATCAATATTGATGGATCATGTTGCGAATACACAACAGGATGTGAAGATTTTAATGTAGTTATAACTAGTATAACAGAGGCTAATATAGACGTAGCAAATGGTACTATTAATGTAACAGTATCTGGAGGAGTACAAAACTATACAGCAGTAATTAATCTTATACAACTAGATAATCCAGAAAATTCATTTAGCACTCAAACTACAAATAATATTGCTACTGATGAATTTACTCTTAGTAGTTTATTTCCTGGTGAATATAGATTAGATGTAACAGATTCAACAGGAGGTACAGCTTGTACTCAAAGAATGGAGTTTATTGTACCATCAAAAGGATCTAGTCCTGATGGTGAGGGAGACTTTGGTTGTAAAGACACTTCTACAGCTATTAACCATGATTCTACTGTTACAACACATCAAGATAGTTTATGTGTATTTTGTGACGCTGACTCTGGTTTAGTATTTGCGGATTCTACTAATCCGGTTCATTTAGGTACAGCTTTTGATCTTGTAGGAGATATTGAGTCTAGAGATAATTTTTCACATGTTACTAGTTCTCCTGAAGGAGTAACTCTTGATGATGGTACGTTTACTTTTCCGGGAGTTGAACTATCAAGTGAGACTCACGTATTATCCACAGAGCCTCAACTCCATGATTTTACAGCTTCTGAAGAATTTATTACGGATCAAGCTAACATGTTTGATTATCAACTGTATAGAATTGATTCATTATATACCTTAGCTGACTTAAATGCAGAGATAAATGCTGGACCTACTGGAAATGCTAAAGCTTGGCTTACTGCTAATGCAACAGCTGTAGGTAGTGTAGTTCAAACTACAGGTGCAGCACACACATTTACAGGATTAACTGAGGGAGCATATGCAGTTTTAGTAACATTTGATGCTGACGGTACACCAAATAATGATCCTGAAGAAGAGCAATGTTATAATGTATATCTAGGGGGGCATCTAGGTATAATAGGATGTACTGATCCAGAGGCTTTAAACTATAATACTGATCATGCATCTGTTCCTAATTGGTTTATTCCTGGTCCTAATAGGAAAATATGTAACTATAGCACTACAGACCCAGACTCTACAAGCTGTAATCCACGTATAATATTTGAACCTACAATAAACTGTCTTAATGGAACTCTTCCTGTGTTGGTCTCTACACCTTTATTTGATCTTAACCCTGCTATTGGAGATGCGGCTAATAATGGGTTTTTTACAACACAAAATAATTTTGGTTTATATAATGCTGGAGATTTTATAAATTTTGGCGCTCCAACTACAAATGCATCTTACTATATATTTTCTGAGGTTTTTTGTTATGATATATATAATGCTGGTGGTAGTTATTTGACCCCGCCCGCTCCTGTTAATGGTGGAACATGGAGTAATGGTCAACACTTTACTGCTCCTAACAGTACTGGTGGATCGCTACACGTAATAAGAATTAATACAACCGTTCAATATGCTGATGGTACTGTTCAGGTAGGTAATGTAAATGGCCATAGCTTGTTTGATTTCCTTGAGGAACATACTCTACATGTAGTACAATGTTCTTATATTGAAAATCACGGCTTGCCTGTTAAAATGACATTTGACATGCCTTGGGGAGAGTATGGTGTTTGGGGAGAAAATTATCACTATGAGTACTATTTCACACAGGATGACTATGATGCATTTAATGCTTGTTGTATTGATGAAGAGCCTGAAGTTATACCTGGCTGTACAGATCCACTAGCTGATAATTATAACCCAGCTGCAACAGAAGACGATGGAACTTGTGATTATCCAGACCCACCTGGTTTACCAGGTTGTACAGACCCCACCGCAACCAATTTTAATCCATTAGCAACTATTGATGATGGTTCATGTCAATATATTCAATCAGGTTCTTGGGAGCCTTTTGATTGCATTACTTGTACATACAATGAATTTAATCAAACAGGATTTGCAAGTCAAGCTGAATGTGAAGCAAGTATTGAACAAAACAGTGATTGCTGTATTATAGAGGGAAGTTTAATAGGGGAAGAGGGAATATTAACATTTACTACTACTCAATCTGATTCATCTTATAATTCTGAAACAGGACTATGCGATGATCAATCTACTGGACAATTAGTAGTTACCTTACCTGACTTAACAAATTTAATAGCAAACACTGGATGCTTAACGTACTGGTGGAAAATAGAACACGCTGGAAATGAGCAATATTATAGCAATCTTTGGGGTGGCACAGCCGTAGATGGATTAACTGCGGACGGTTTTACTATTGCTATGGACACATCTGACTTAATAACTCCAACTGGAGGTGTAGGTCAAGATACTATTACAGTGGTAGATTTACCTTATGGAGTTTATAATGTGTATGTGTACTTTATGGATACATGTTTTAGTAATAATGAAAATCAAGTATCTGCATATGACTTTTGTAGAATATTAGTTACTACTGTAACTCTTGGTTTACAGGATTGTGATTCCGAAATTATTCATGGTTGTACAGATCCAGAAGCTATTAACTACCTTTTTAATTGTCAAAATGTTAGTGTTCCAAATGCAAATGTAGATGATGGATGTTGTACTTACCCAGAACCTCCACCTCCACCAACTGGGTGTGATTGTGGTAATGGAACATATAGCGAAGAGTGTTGTCCTCCAGATCCTGTGTGTGGATGTCCAGATCCAAATGCAAGTAATTACAATCCAAATGCTACTTACTATGATCCAAGTGCAGATGGATGTGGGTGTGAGTATGATGGAGATCCTCCATATATAGGAGATCCTCCAGAAGTTACAACTGTGTTAGCTTGTGTTCCTAGAGCTATTGATAAATTAATAGCATACAACAATGAGTGTATAGCAAGATCAGGACACAGATTTTATACTAAACATATCACAGGATTAGGCAATAACTGTTCTACCATGGAGACGATGAAGATGGTTATTATTAACGATCTTATGAATAGAAAAGGACTACCTTGTATATTCAACTGTTCAGATAATGATACACCTGCACCAGATACAGCATCTAATGATTGTAGACAAAACTGGATTGATAGTGGTTCTTTATTTTGGAATCCAGCTAATGCAGCAGCTGGCCTATTCAGTTTAGGTGTACATGTTAGAAGACCTTTTACACCTAACCCACAAGGTTTAGCAGCACCAATATATGTAGCTATATCTAACGCTGGTTTAGACATAGATCCATTCTCTGATGATTTAGCTAGCGGATGGAAGTTATGTAAAACAGCATCTATAATAAACGAAAAAAATAATTATTTACCAAATTTCCTTAAGTTTGCACATGAGTACTGCAAAGATTGTGGTATACTACCATATAGAACAGACGATGTATCTAGTTCTAGTGTTACAGATACATTTAGCACTGGAGGAAGTGATATATCTCAGGGAGGCACTACATTTGATAACACCTCAGATCAATCAGGTTTAACAGATCAATCATCATCTGATGAAGCAGACGAAGGATTAGGTTCAGGATTTTACTCTTAAAATAACATAATAAAATGGCAGAAATAACATCACTAAGTACCCTTTCAAAAACTAGCGTAGCAGCTACAGACTTTTTACTTGTAGCTAACTCTAGTACAAAAGCAGCTAAAAAGCTACAACTACAAACATTGTTCCCATCAGTGTCTACAGCAGGTACAAGTTCAGAGACAATATACACTAGTGCAACACTAACAAATAAAAACCAGATAGTATTCAAAGGAATCAAGTCTGGTGATACAGGTTTGTTAACAGTGGCAACTAGTTCAAACAATATAGAATTAACAGTATTAGAAGCAGGTATAGATCTTAGCTTATGTAACAATACAACATCAGGCTTTTTAACTGGTGTAGATTTTTCAGGTACAGTTACAGGAGAATGTGGAGTTACAAACGGAGGTACAGGATTATCTACAATATCCAAAGGTCAGTTACTATATGCTAGTGCAGATAATGTAATAGCAGCTACAACAGCAATGTCTACAAATGGACAACTGCTTATAGGTAATGCAACTAACGGCTATCCATCAGTAGCAACACTTGCAGCAGGATCAGGTAATCTAACTATTGTTAATGGCCCAGGTACAATTACTCTTGACGCTAACTTATCAAGCTTATCAGCTAACCTAGATACAGGTAGCTATAACATTGACTTGAATACTAATTATATTAGTGATGATGGATCTGATAGAGGTATATATGTACATACTAATGGTAAGACAATACTTAATGATTCAGGATCTGCATTAACAACAGCAGATGCTACAGGTCAGTTAAATATACAAGGTACAACTACTACAGCAATTAAGATAGGTAACTCTGGTGCATATCAAAGTAACTACGATATTACAACTACAACATCAGCATCAGGAACTAATGGTGCTAAATTACAAATTTTTGCAGGTACTGCAGGCGGTGGAGACAAGACTGGTGGAACTCTTGGATTATTTGCAGGAGCAGGAACTGTACCAAGACAGGTTGCTGGAGGAGATGTAAGATTGCTTGCAGGAGATTCTGCATCAGGAACACCTGGTAGTGTATTATTAAGAACTTACACGACTGGGGGAGGGGTAGTTACAGGATTAACTGTAGATAGCTCACAAGATGTTACAGTAGAGGTAGGTAATTTATTTGTATCTGCTAAACCTATCTACGCAAGAGCATCTAGTACAGCAGCGTTTATACAATATCAAGGCGCACCAGCTACTACAGATGATGGTACTACAGCACTATCAGCTGCTAATATATTAACAGGCATTATAGAATGTACACCTACAGCTGATAGAAGTAAAGCTACGGATACAGCATCTAACTTAGTATCAGGATTATCTTTAACAGCAGATAACGACAGCTTTGACTTTAGCTTAATTAGTTTAGCTACAGACGGTACATCTGATATTACTCTTACTGGAGGAACAGGTGTAACACTTGTAGGTAATATGAAAGTAAAATCACAAGATGATGCTGACGATGCAGGATATGCAGGTGTTGGTAGATTTAGAATAAGAAGAACCGGTTCTAGTGCAGTGACCATGTACAGAATCGGATAATATTAACCAATTAATTATATAGACAATGAAAGTAAAAATGAAAAATGGTGAGTTTGTTGAATTGTTCAACGGACTAACAGCAGTGCAACAACTAAAAGGAGTTAAGTTTGGATTGCTAGTATCTAAGAATATTAGAACTATACAAGAAGAACTTAAAGACATCGAAGAAGCTAGCAAACCTAGTGACGAGTTTTTAGAGTTGTCACAGAAGATGCAGGTTCTTATGAACAAGAAGGATGATGAAGCAATAGCTGCATTAGAGGAAGAGAATAAAGAACTTGTTGATGCTCGTAAAGAGCAGTTAGCTGAGATAGATAAACTACTATTAGAAGAGACTGAAGTTGAACTGCACGGTATACCAGAAAACTGTTTACCAACAGATATTACTGGAGAACAAATTATTAACATAGATAAAATTATAGAATAATGGCTCAAACAATTTCAGAAAGCTTATTAAAAACTAATCGTGATCTTTTAAACGATAGCTTAGCACCAGTAGCTCATTTTATTGATGATGCTTTTGAACATACAGGACCATACTTTGCAGTATTTGCACTAGAAGAGTCAGTTATAGATACTGTAGGGTGTACAACAAATATTATAGATGCTCCTTCAACAATTACATTGAAAGAAGGTATGACTATTTATGGTAATTTTACATCTATTGAGCTTGACAGCGGTAAAGTTATCGCATATGCAAAAAATGGTGTAGTTCCTGTAAGTGCAGGATCATAATATTAACTATTAAAAACAAAAGATATGGCAACATTAAATGTTAAATTAGAATTAATAAGTAGAGGCTTTGGAACTCCAACAAAGATAAGAGTTAGAGATAGAATAAGAACTACTAACCCTTCACAAGGTTTATCTCGTATAAGTGTAACTAATGTAGGAGGTGATAATATTATTCTTCCTAGTGCTGATGTAGAACGTTTTGTTTACATAAGACATTTAGGATTAAACTCATCAGGAGCAAGAAATCTAACAGATAAATTAAAAGTAGAATATTCTAATGGCAATCATATTGCTGAACTTAGAGCAGGAGAGTTTTTATATTTACCTTATGATACAGGTGGAGCAGCTCTTTTACAACTAGAAGCTTCAGCAAATACGATACAAGCAGAGTATGCATTTTTTACTAGATAGTAATATGATTAGAGTATTTGTAATATTACTAGTTTTTCTAATGTCTTGTGCAGCACCAAAAAAGTGCTGTGGGCAGATTAAAAAAGCTATAAAGTTTTCTACATTCTATGTAGCAGCGAATGGAGGTACGTCCCTATCTGATAGAGATGTGTATTCTCTAGACGGTAGCACATTGGATTATGATACTGTTATTACACCGTATGATTACTCATTAGCTATGGGTATACGTAAGATTCAAAGGTTTCAATATGAACCTCAACTACCATTTAAAGACGGTACAGAATCTTCATTTAGTGACGCTGCTAGTATTGGTAGATCACCTTTTGAATATTTATTCCAAGTAGAATATAAAAGACAAGAGGGTATAGAATACTTTGATCAGCATCATTTTATACGATACATTAGACCAAAATGGTTTACAAAAGCTGAGTATATTAAAGATGGTTTTGCAGACATAGAATACTTTGAAGGTACACATAGACTAAGATTGAATGGTAGTAAAAAGCTATCATTCAATATAGGAGCTGTACAAAGACTAGCAGAACCATATGGCTACGATCCATTAGAAGAGTGGACTATGTCTACAGGTGATATACACTATACACAACTAGCTATTGAAGAAGGTTATAGTATAGATGTATATGAGTCTGAATATAGAGCACCAAGTGGTGCTATTGTGGCAACTAGTTCTGAGGTTTGGAATGAAGTTGTTATGCCACAAGTATTAGAAGACTATGTATCTAAGAAAAGAGAAGAGTTGGCTAATCAGTGGCAGCACTCGTTAGTTATAGGATTTGATTTCTATCACTACAAGAAAAACTTTTGGTTACATTCTTGGGGTAACCTAATGCCTTATCATTATGATGATGGAGGTATATATTCATATCCCAACTTTAACGACGGAGAGCAGTGGTATGATTACTCAGGAGGATTAATATTTGGACTAAAAGCAACTAAGAACCTAGGATGTTTTATAGAAGGTAAATACAATAAGTATTGGAATAAAGAATGGTACGATTTTAAACTAGGAATTAACTACGTTATATTTTAAAAATGGCAACTGAAATTGGTAAAGACACAAAAGTAAAACTAAGCTTAGAAACAATAATATCTTTAGGATTTGTATTAGTAACTATGACTGGTATGTGGTTTACACTGAAAGGTGAGATAGCTGAAGCAAAAGAATTACCAGCTCCACCAGATCCAGAAGTTACACGCATGGAGTTTGATATGAAAGATCAAATGATTCGTAATACTATTATGAATACACAAGAAGATGTAAAAGAAATCAAGGAAACACTTGAAAAGATAGAACAAAAAATATATCAATAATGTGGAAAGTTTTATACAAACATCTATTATTATTATTTTTCTGTACGGTCTCGTATACTGCTTTTTCACAGATCACAGTGATACACTTTAATGCTGGCTTTAACGCTCTTAATGATGTTGAGTGGTTTCATAAGTTAGCAGATTGTAAAACAGAAAGCAAGACCATTGATGGTAATGATAATCAAAAAAAATATGAAATAGCAGTTGTACCTACTATTATTGTTTTTGATGAAGGAGAAGAAGTAAAACGTTTTCAAGCAGATATTAGTTTTCAAATGGTTGCTACTAGAAAAGAGGTACAAAATTATATAGATGAATTAATAATTAGTAAGTTTTAATATGGGATTAGGATTAGGAAATACTTCTGGGCAATCTCATGGTATAGTAAATAAAGACGAAGAGTATAATTTATTCATTAATTCAAATGGGGGAATAACTTGGATAGTAGTTGATGATTCTGAAGACGCAAGAAAAAGAAGAGCAACAGGCTCAGGCGTTTTTACTTTTGGTCAATGGAACCACCTATACGTAGCGCTTGAACTAGAAGGCTCAAACCCAACGGCTGCTAAAGTATATTACAACAACACAGCTCAAGGATCAGGTACACATGACGCTGATTTTGTTGAAATAGAAAACACCGCTGCAAACCTGTTAATTGGCAAAGCATCTAGCGCATTTGGTGGAGATATGGGGACGCCTAATACGTTTGCAAAAGGTAAAATTGCTAACTTAGCTTTATTTGAGGGTAGTTTAACTTCTACAGAAAGAACTAATGTTTACAATGCTGGTAGAACTGGCGTTTTTACAGATTATGCTGACAACACTTTAAGAGCTTACTACAAGTTTAGTAATAATTTTAAAGACTCTTCAAGTAACTCAAACACAGGAACCGCATCAGGAACTTCTTTTGTAGGTATATAAAATAAATATTTAAATGAAAAAAATAGCATACATATATATATTTTTATTTTTTGCAATGATATTATCATGCGTTGCAAACGCTCAATGCCCTCCAGGCACTTGGGGCTTAGATGTTATTATTAATCCTGATCAATATCCAGAAGAAACAGAGTTTACTGTTTTAAATACAGATGGTGATACACTAATGCAAGGTGGACCTTTTCCAAATGCAATAGCTTATCAACCACAATATATATCAACATGCTCACCCATAGACACTTTTATATTGGTATTAACCGATAGCTACGGTGATGGTGTGGCTGGTAGTTTATGGGGTGGTGAAGATGGATCTGTATATATAGAGCAATGTGGCGATACGATATGGGAGCTAGAAGAAGCTGACTTTGGTTTTGAAATAGTAGATACATTAATAACTACAAACTGTCCACCACCACCTCCAATATTTGGTTGTATGGATAGTAGTTACGTTGAGTTTGACTTTACAGCTACTGCAGATACAGGCATGTGTTACACAGAAAAAATATACGGATGTACAGACTCTTTAGCATATAATTATGTAGATAGTGCAAATACAGATATAGATATATCTAGTTGTATACACTACTTAGAGTTAACCGACTTAGCTGGAAACGGCTGGGCTGGTTCTTCATTAATCGTATCCCAAGCAACAAACTTATCACCCCCCTACGGGTTTGCAGTTATAGATACTTTTACTTTAGTAGATGGTTTTGATACTACATATACACTAAACTTACAAGCAGGCTATTTAGTTAAAGCAATATTTGAAATAACCTTTCAATCAGACTTTACAGCAGTACAATGTGGTTATACATTATATTCTGACGATTATATAGCAATAGAGCAAGAAGGCGGCTTTGTAGATCCAATACCACCTTTTATGCATATTATAGGTGAAACGTATTGTGGTAATGATTGCATAGAAAGAACATATGGTTGTATAGATAGTACAGCTTTAAATTATAATGATAGTGTAAATACAGACGACGGAAGCTGCTACTATATTGCAGGCTGCATGAATCCAAATTATGTAGAGTATAATAGTCAAGCAGACTTTGACGATGGGTCTTGTTTAACACTGATCGTTCTTGGTTGTATGGATTCTACAGCCTTGAATTATAATCCTGATGCGAATGTAGAGCTAGCAGGATCTTGTATAGAAGTTGTAGAAGGATGTATGGATGATGGAGCATTTAACTACAATCCTAACGCTAATGTAGATAATGGTAGTTGTATACCACTTATATTTGGATGTATAGATCCTACAGCATTTAATTACTGTGATACGTGTAATACTGATAATGGTAGCTGTATAGCTGTTGTAAATGGATGTATGGATAGTCTAGCACTAAACTATAATCCACTAGCAAATGTAGATAATGGTTCTTGTATATTACCACTAGCAGGATGCACAGATATAACTGCTGTTAACTATAATGTAAATGCAAATATACCTGATAGCAGTTGTTACTACGAATCTGGATGTGATGCAAGTGTGCCATACTATGTACCTGATGCATGCTTTGAGTGGGTAGTACAAGTAGATCCATATTGCTGTGATGATAATTGGGATGGCACATGTGATGTATTATACGCATACTGCGAAGATGGATGGACAGGTCCAACAGATATTGCAATGTATGAAAGATCAGCATTGATACCTTATCCTAACCCAACAAAGGGGTATGTAAACTTTACTGAAAGGGTAGATGTATTAGTAATAGATAACTTAGGTAAGAACCATGCTTTCTATAAGAATACCAAAAGAATAAAGTTAGACAAAGGTATAAACTATTTAAAGGTTACTAAGGATAAAGTAAACTTTACAACAATAATAATTGTAAAATAATAAAATAATATGGGAACATTAACAGCAAAGCTAACATTAACTAGTTCAGACATTACAACTGATGTTTTGAATCTCAGTGTAACAGATACAAGATCAGTAACAAATCCTGCTATAAATACAGCTAGATTGTCACTAGTAGGTGATGCAACAGCTACAAGTATACTTGATGCAACAAATACAGTAACTACATATGTATATGTGAAGAACACAGATGCTACAAATCATATAAAATTATATACTGGAAACGATGAATTATTTGGTATAATATGGCCTGGTCAATTTTCGTTTTTTGCAATAATAGATGGTGAAGGATTAAAAGCACAAGCTAATACAGGTAATTGTATTCTTGAATATGGATATTGGACTAAAGGATAATGAAGTTAGAAGTATTAAGATTTAGCTCGCAGTCAGACTGTACACATGGTTTACTGTTTGAAGTAAATGATTTAGGTAAACATTTCCTGTGTTATACACTAGAAGATGAGCATCGTGTTTTAAAAGTAAAAGGCGAGACTAGAATACCAGCAGGTACATATAAAATAGAACTAAGAAAAGAAGGAGGATTTCATGCAAGATACGATAAAAAATATCCTGGTATACACCGTGGTATGCTTCATGTTATTGATGTCCCTGGTTTTGAATATATTCTTATTCATACTGGAAACACTGACGAGCATACTGCTGGTTGTCTTATCGTTGGAGACAGTCAAGAAAACAATCTTATTCTCCGTGATGGGTTCGTTGGTAAGAGTGTTAATGCGTATAAAAGGATTTATCCAGCTATTGCAAAGGCTATAGAACAAGGAGAAGAAGTAACAATAGAATATATTGATTTTGATTAATGAAGTTTATAGGTCAGTACATACAAGACTTTATTGCTAGATTTAGAAGCGATGTTTATTTAGAAGATATAAGCAGCGGTACTATTGCTAGTGGTGGTAATTTAGGCCTAGACTCTAATAATAAAATAGTAAAAGCTAATGAACCTACATCGCATGATGCCGTTACTTTAGCTGGCACGCCCGACTATATAACTATATCAGGACAAGAGATAACTAGAAATCAAATTGATCTAGCTAATGATGTTAGTGGATTTTTACCTATTGCAAATGGTGGAACTGGGGCAGTTAATGCTGCTGGAGCTAGAACTTCTTTAGGATTAGGATTAGTTGAAAATAAGTCATCAGCAACTATAAGAGGCGAGATTGTATCAGGAGACATACCTAATAATGCTGCAGATACTTCAGGTAATGCTGCTACGGCAACAGCTTTAGCAACACAAAGAGATTTACAAGTTGACTTGGCAGAGAGTGGTGCAGGTGGATTTGACGGCAGCGGCAATACACTTGACATAGGAGTTGGTAGCAGTGTTTTAGGAGTTACTAATGGTGGTACAGGTTTAACAAGCATATCTACATTATTAAATTCAAACGTTCCCCACTATGACTATCTTCACATAAACTGTCAAATGACTGCAGCTAGTACAAATCAATACATGGGTTATGGTGGTCATTACAATTTTAATATTGGGGCTAACTTATATTCAGATGGAGGTAGTGTAAATAATAAAAACACTACAAAGTGGAGTCACTACCAAGCTATATCAGCCGCTACAATACACACGGTTTATTATAACTTTACTACAACAGGTGGTAGTGGTAATAATTTTGTATTTGAGCTTTGGGAAATAGTTCCTGGTAGTGGATCGTCTAACAATACTACCAATTTAATAAAGCAATATTCTATATCAGGAAACGCTAGTAATGATTTTATACTAACAGCAACAGATACTACAGGGTATTCTCTTGCTGCAGGAGCAGGGTTGTTACCTGTTATAAGAAAAGTAACTAGTGCGTGGTCAGGTAATATATTTGGCGAAATAACAATTAAATTCCAATACTAATGGCAAAAGGAGATTATACAGATAGTAATACAAAAGCGAGATATAGAGCTTTAGTTAAAAAACCAGCGTCAACACCTACTAAAGTAACAATATCTAATGACGAGCTTAGAACTAGAGCTGAAATATTAGACATGGTAGAAGAGTTGTTTGAATCTGAAAAAGATGTTGGTGGTGGAACTGAGCTTAATCCACAAATAGACAATGAATCTTTAAGAGCTTTTTTACACATGTTAGCTAAAAATGTTGTTAACACATCTGATGATGGCGCGGGTATAACTACAAGTCAAGCAAATGCTATAACAGCTAATACAGCTAAGACAGGTATATCAACTAGTCAAGCTAGCGCTATAACTGCTAACACAAATAAGCGTGATGCTAGGATGATATACATGCCTTTAGTATGTAACATGTTAAATGCTGACTGTACTACTGCTCAGTTTGTACCTTTTTCAGATGGTATAACAGAGGGTACATCATCAACAAATCCTCGTAATGTTTTTATAGCACCAGGTAATGGAAGTATAAAAAGTATAAATATTGTATCGCAAAATAGTTTATTAGAAAAAGGTAGTGGTCAACCGTTAGTAGCTACGTTTTCAAAAAGAGCTAATGGTAGTTCTACTTTAACGCCTTGCGCCCTTCTTTCAATGACTACTGTAGCCGGAAATAATCTTATGAGCGGTGATTTTGTTGCAATACCTAAAAGTGGTACTCTTGCTTTTAGTAAAGGTGAACAACTATTAGTTTCATTGCAATTAACAAATCGTCTGCCTGCAGGAGTTAAAAACTATTATGTTACAGTAGTGTTTCAATTAGATCAATCAAATTTAGACTAGTGAATTACGTATATAAAAATATAACAGCTACAGTTCCACAGATTCTTATCAAAAAAGATGATGGAGGAGTTACTACTATACACAAGTGTCAGATCGCTAATGTAGATAGCTCTGATGCTACTGTAGGTATCTATATAGAAAGTTTTAGTGAAGATAGAACTATTAAAGTTCATGGTAGTAAAAGTAATGGTAATTATAATTCAACTACAGATGATTATGTAAATAAGGAAGGTCAAAATATATACTATCAGATAAAAAATGTAGTAATACCTGTAGGATCTACATTAATATTATTTACGGATCATCCATGTAGTCATAACAGTAGGTTTCAATTTGTTATAGAAACAACACACATGGTTGATGTAATTTTAGATTATGAAAAAAATATTACAAGACAAGGAGCAGTAAATAGAACAATTAATCAATATTAATATGATACAAAAAGTAATGGGCGGACTGTTTGGGAAAGTCCTAGACAACGCCGAAGGAATACTAGACAAAGTAATTACAACTGATAAAGAAAGAGATCAGGCTAAGATAGAATTACAAAAGATAATGCTGGAAGCAGAGCGTGAAGCTTTTGCTAAAGAAGTAGAAGATAGAAAGTCTGCGAGAGACATGTATAAGGACGATGCTATCATCCAAAAAGTGTTAGCAACTTTGTTCACAGTTGCATACTTTGGCATTAGTTTTGTGATGTTTAATCACTTTGTTCTAGGAGATATAAACTTGGGAGAGTTTGAAATTAGCTTTATTTCTACTATCTTTGGAGCAATGTCGGCAAAAGTCAACACAATTGTTGATTTCTTTTTTGGCGGCAGTTCAAAGAAAAATAGTAACGAAGACAAATAACCAACAACCAATATTATGACCAAAGACGAAGTAAAAGCTTTTCTAAAAGAGAAGCCTGGCTACCTTAAGGAAGGTGCTGCTAGACTATCAGAGAAGCTAAATTGTAGTGTAGAAACATGTAGACATGCATTAACAGAAGCGCGAATAGATGCAAAAGGATCTGACTTTGATCTGGATAACGTAAGTACTTCAGAGATAAGTGAGTTCAAACAGTTCTTAAAAGATAATGAAATAGAAGAAACAGATGTCAAGTCTGTAAAGTTTTGGCAAAACATGCAAGGGGATCATAGATTCTCTGTCGTAGTCAAAGGAGAAGACGATCTAATGAAGCAAGCAAAGGAGGAAATGATTGCGCTTCTAGAGTCTTACAGCCCAAAGGTTGAACAAGATTACAACACCGTCCAAGACCCAGTAGTATATGAGATCTCCTTACCAGATATTCACTATGGTAAGTACACTGGACAGACACTTGACCAAGCTGAGGAGGAGTATATGAATACTGTAAAAGATTTGTTGTCTAAGGCGGAAGGCCTAAACATAGAAAGAATCTTGTTGCCCATAGGTAATGACGGTATGAACTCTGAGGGATATTCCCGTGCTACCACTAAAGGTACACCTCAGCATGATTCAGCAGAATGGCAAGAAACATTTGTAGGGTATTGCAACCTAATGGTAAGAGCAATAAACTACTTAGCTAAGTCTGCACCTGTAGATGTGGTTATTGTACAAGGTAATCATGACTATGAAAGAATGTTCTATGCAGGTGAATACTTAAGAGCATTCTTTAAAAACGATGATAGAGTTGATGTTGATAATAACTTTGACTCTAGAAAATATTATAAATACGGAGTTAACTTAATTATGTTTACACACGGAGATAAAGAGAAACCAGCTGAGATGCCGTTAATAATGGCTACTGAACAACCTATGTTGTTTGCACAGACTAAGTTTAGAGAGGTTCACTGTGGGCATAAACATAAAGAACAGGTTAATGAATATCGAGGAGTAAAGGTAAGATTTATACCATCAATATGTGGTAATGACTCATGGCATAAGATGATGGGTTACGAAGCAAAGAGAACAGGCCAAGCACATATATGGAGTAAAGAGCGCGGATATGAAGGATATTTACAAACGAACATATAACACATGACACTAAATGAGATTGCATATAATATTTTAAACTTGGTTAGAGGAGGTAGATCTAGTAACAACGAACATATATCTCTTGATCAAGTTAAATTTAATGTGAAGTACTACAGAGCTATGCTTATACGTAGAGACTTTGCTAGAAACGGTACTATAACTAGACACTTAGAACAAGACCTTAAATGTTTAGAGCTAGTTAAAGTAGACGCATCAAAGTGTTGCAATCTTCCTACAGAGTGTGCAGTGTATAAAACTATTAGAAAGATACCAAGAACAGTTAGATTTAATTTTAAGGATGCAGTTACTTACGTAGGTGCTATTGATGGTAAAGCTAATATACCAATAGTAGAATCACACACAGTACAATGGTTACCTTATGATAAGTATACTAAAAATAAAATGAAAGCTTATATGATTGAGGATTATCTGTATGTATACAATGCAGATGGTTTGAAGTTTATAAATGTGAGAGGCATATTTGAAGACCCTGAAGATCTCTCTAAGTATGATTGTGACGGAAATGATTGCTATGATAGTGAATCAGACTTTCCTATCCCTATGGATATGTTACAAACAATTACACAAGGTATTATGAGTGGAGAACTTATGATGCTATCAACGTCAGTAAATGACACAACTAATGATACGTTGCAGGATCAGGGCAGACCTGCACCGAAACAATAATTATAATTATAAATATTTTTAAAAATGAAACATGGTAATAAAAAAATGATGTACGGAGGATCTAAGAAAAAGATGATGATGTACGGTGGTAAAAAGAAGATGATGAAGGACGGCGGTAAGCTGAAGATGGTCATGAAAGATGGCAAGAAGGTTCCTTTCTTTGCAGCTGATGGTAAAGGTAAGATGCAAATGGGTGGAGTGCCAGCTAACTTAAAAGCAAAATTTGATCGAGGTGATGAACCAGCTAAAGGAAAGAGTAAAAGAGAGCTACGACAGGAAGCTAGAAAGAAAAAGAAAGTAGAAAAAAGAATTACCAAAGCTGTTAAGAAGATAAGTAAAGTGGGACCAGCTAAAATGCAGGAAGGCGGCTTGGCTGATGTTAACATAAAAGATGTTAGAAAAGCAAAAAGAACTAGACGTCGTGGTGAGAGAGGCATGGAAAGAGACGATGCTAAAAGAGCAAGAGTTGCTAAAAGAACTGAAAACAAAGCTAAAAGAGCTAGTGATAAAGCAAACAGAAAAATGGATGCTGCTCAAAGAAAGTTATTAGCTGGCAAGCAAGCTGTTGCTCAAGGTAAACTAAAGAAAGCTGCTAGAAAAACTAGAAAAGTTGGTAAGAAGCTTGGTCAAGCTGGTGCAGCAATGATGGGCATGGGCGGCAAAAAGATGATGTACCAAATGGGTGGATTCATCGAGCCAGGTGTATTTGACTTAGATAGAGACTAGTGCAACACACCATCTCTCACATATACAATAATTATGTAGAAACTGACAGCAGTATATCAAAGCAAACTTTTGTAGATATATGCAGTGAGTTTAATATGATGATTATAGATTACATTCTAGACGGTAAAGAGTTTAACATGGGGTATAACCTATCAACTCTTTCCGTCGTAAGAATGGAGAGAGATCCTAGAAACCCAGGTATAGACTGGGGCGAATCAAACAAGTATAAAGCTGAGCTATTAGAAAATGGTAGTGAGCTTTACAACAAGGACACTGGAGACGGTGTTAAATGGCACATATACTATACGGACAATGAGTATCTTAAATACTACTGGCGTAAAGGTAAGTGCAAAGTAAAGAACAAAACAGTTTACAGATTTGATGCTACACGAGGAGTGAAAGGTAACAAAGGTAAACTGAAGGAGTTAGATGAACTAGATTATTTAAAATTTAAAAAGAATTAGAGATGCCAAAAGACGCGTGTTATCATAAGGTTGTAGCCCGTTACGGTCCTAAGACATCTGCATACAGAAGTGGTGCAATGGCTAAATGTCGTAAAGTTGGAGCTGCTAACTGGGGAAATAAAAGTAAAAAAGAAAAAGGTGGGTTAGCTACTAGTCTAATGTCAGACGTATATGGTAGTGGCCGTAAGTTAAAGAAGAAGTAATGGCTGTAAGAAAGACTGCTGCAGGCGCTAGACTAAAGCGTTGGTTTAAAGAGAAATGGAGAACACCTAGTGGTAAGAAAGACTATAGTGGTGGTGAAAATACATTTAGACCTACTAGACGTATATCTAAGGATACACCTAGTACATGGTCTGAACTATCTGCATCAGAGAAAGCCAGAGCTCAGAGAGAAAAGAATACTAGAGGAAGAGTTAGTAGATACAAAAGAAAAAAGAAAGTTAAACGTGCGAAAGGTGGTGGATTTATACTACCTGGACCAGCAACAATATAAGTATGGCAACACCAGCATGGCAAAGAAAAGCAGGCAAGAATCCTAGCGGTGGACTAAACGCTGCAGGTAGACGATCTTATAATAGAACAACAGGGGGTAACTTGAAGGCTCCTAGTAAAAAGAAAGGTAACAAAAGACGTTCTAGTTTCTGTAGTAGAATGTGCGGTATGAAAGCTAAACGTACAGGAGCTAAAGGTCAAAGAGATCCTAATTCAAGAATTAACAAATCGCTACGCGCATGGAATTGTGGTAGCTGTAGTAACTGGAGATAATATGGCAGTATATAAGAACATATCAAGTAAAATGATCATACGTAAAGTTATGCGTGACTTACGTCCTAATCATGCAGAATGGATAGATGATGCAGTAGAGTGGATAGGTGAAGCCCTAGAACATATAGGAGCTGCATCACAGCTTTGCCAAAAGCAATGCGTGCTTACAATAGAAGATCATAAAGCATGCTTACCTGGAGACTTATACTTTATAAATCAAGTAGCAGTTAATCCAACTGTTGGTACATCTTCTAGTGATGAGCTTGATGTTCTTACAGAAAAGGTTAGAGAGTTAAAAGCTACAATATCTGAGTATAATAGTAACTTGGAAGAAGATGTAGCTAACAATGGTGCTAACATAACCAATGCAGACTTAGATAGATACGACACACAATATAAATCTAATGTCGCAGAGCTTAGAGAATTAATTAGTAGGATAACAGTTTTAGAGGGGATCTATTTCAATACTAAAGGTGGGGGTGTAGGCCTAGAGCCATTGTGCTATAGTGCCAGCACCTTCCATAAATCTATGCACTGTGATGATTGCGTAAATCAATACGCAGACCACAAAGAGAGTTACATTATAGATTGTGACTACATAAAGACATCTTTTCCATCTGGTAAAGTTTGTATAAGCTATACAGCTTTTCCAATAGATGAAGATTGTTTTCCAATGGTACCAGATGACATAAGCTACAAAGAAGCTATGTTCTGGTATATATACAAACAAATGTTGTTGGGCGGATATGATAAGCCTAACAATAGAATAGACTACAACTTTGCTGATCAGAAATGGAAGTACTATTGTGGTCAAGCAAGAAACGCTGCTAACTACCCGGACATAGAGAAGTATGAATCTTATATGAATCAATGGGTTAGATTAGTACCAGACATTAATAGACACGCAGCCTTCTTTGAAGAGTTAGGCGATAGAGAAAGTTTATATAGAAGCTAATGGCTAAATACGTAAAAGGATTAAATAAAGACACTGCTCCAATAGATCAGCCTGAAGGATCATATAGATATGCTAAGAATATATTATCTAACGAAACTGCTGGTGCTATATCTAACGAGCCAGGAACTTCAGTAATTAGTGAGGTTTTAAATAAGAACGAATTAGTCATAGGATCTATTGAAACTACAGAAGATAAAGTAGTATTATATACTGTAAATTCAAATAGTAATAGATCTAGAATTTATTTATATGATGCAACTATAGATAATATGACAGTTGTGCTACAAACTACTTCAGGCAATATTATTGGAGGTAATGATGTAGATCTTAAATTTAATAAGAATTTTCCTATAGAAGGAACATATAAGATAGATCCTAACGGAGAGTTAATAGTATATTGGACTGATAACTTAAATCCTCCTAGAAGCTTAAATATTACTAGACAACAGACAAGTGTTAATGGTAGAATATACGGAGTTAATCCTGCAACATCTCCTAATAAAAATTACATAGACAGGCTAAACTTATTTCCACATTCAGGCCCTGTGCCTAGTATATCTTTTAATAGTATAGCAAGTGGCGGTGCATTAAAGTCAGGAACATATTATTTATTTTTAGCATATGCTGACAAAAATTTTACTCAAACAAACTATGTATCATATTCAATAGCAGTGCCTATTGTTGAGGATACTGAAAGTGTTTTACCTATAGAAAGATACGACGGATGTTCTGCTGACACTCAGACTGGTAAAAGCATTGTTTGGGATATTAGCAATCTTAATACAGATTATGAGTTTCTTAGACCTGTAGTTGTGCACAGGAGTTTTGATAAAGATGGCGCTCCTGCTGAGTTTGCTTTTAAACTTAATGATATAGATATAAGTGGAACTACGGCAACTGTAGCTTTTTCAGGACTTGAGGGATATGAATCATCATCTGTAGAAGATGTGATAATAGATGCTGTAGCTTATGATACTGCTAAAACTCTTACACAACTAGATAGTGTTCTTTATCTAGGTAATCTTACTGGGACTAAAGATGTTGGTTATCAAAAGTATGCAAATGCTAATAATCTTAATACTGTAACTCACACTTTTGATAATTTTGATCCATATGTCGTATCTAATGATAATTTAAACTTTGGATTCTTAGATACTGATCCTCCTTTTATTAGTAAGCAGGACGGATATAGAAGTATGGATAATCTATCAAGCGCTAATCAAAGAAGAGGATACATGCGAGATGAGGTGTATGCTTTTTATATTGCGTTTATATTAAACGATGGTAGTATGTCTTATGCATACCATATTCCTGGAAGAGAGCAGTACACTAATGTAACAGATGACGACTTAGCTGTAGAAGGTAATGGATCAGTTTTTCCTGCTACATTTGATGAAACCGATTTAATAACTAATACAATAGATCCAGAATTAAATGAAATGGCTGGGGGAAAAGGTAGGATATTTCATTTTTATGATTCTTCTGCTTACCTTGGTCCAGCACAAACAAACTTTTGGCATAATGAAAATGAGATCTATCCTAATACTGACGACTATTTAGTGTTCGACGGTTTGAATCAGATAGGAGATTTAAGGGGCAGTAACGTTAGGCATCATCACATGCCTTCAAATGCAAATCCTTTTAGAAGAACAATCACTGATAACACATCTACATTTACAGGATCGACAAGCAGTCAAGTAATTAGATATTATTTTTTCTTCAACGATTTGGGATCTTTTGGAGCCTTTGGTAGTGCTAGTACTGATAATACAGATGTATATGGTGTTACTGATACCGCTGTAGATACACAAGGTTGGATTACAAACCTGATACAACCTTTTTATCTTGATCCGGCTCTTGGAAATTTTGATCAGGCTGTTGTAAATACAAATCTTTTTGACGCCCCAGGAACTGTTAATATTCTTTGGCAAAATGATTTTGGAATTCTTGGAGGTATAGGACAAGGTACTGTAAATGGTGATTCTGATAATGGAGGTACTACAGCTGATGGAGATTGGGAAATTGAAGAAACTGGTGGAACTTGGCCAACTGCTATTAACTTTTTAAGTACTACAGAAGGTTTTGGTTGGTGGGATGAAACTGTCTATACAGTAAATAGTAGTGGAAATATATCTCATGAAGTAGATGCGTTAGGTGTGCAGTTTTCAAATATTAAAATTCCAAAAGAAATAGCAGATAAAGTACAAGGATTTAGAATATACTACGCAGAAAGAGAACATGCAAATAGAAGAATATTAGGACAAGATGTTATAAAAAATACTGGAAATCTAAATGGTATAGATTTAGGTTCTTGTGGTGCTGCTGATGCAACCTACTCTACTAGAGGTAGTGAAGATTTTATATTATCTGGAGGAACATTATATAATGGCTCTGTAAATACAGCTACATTTCATGATTTTTATTTACTACAGAGAAAAAACTCACTAATACCAGCTACACATACACAACATTTATATACAGTATCAACCGCATCTTTTGTAGGACCTGCAAATCACTACTCAGATGTTGAAAATAGTAATAGCCCTGCTAATCCTAATGAATGTTTAGATAGAGATTCGTACGTAGCATTTCACGTAGGGTTAAACTACACTGTAAATGCACAACTTTTTTATCACTTCCCTTTGAGAGAAAAATGTAAAACATACTTAAATGGTAATTCATTGTTTGATGGTAGGGGTATAGGATTTGGTAAAAGAATTTATAATTTAGGAGGAGAATCATCTATATTATTAGGATATAAAAATAGTAGACTTCCAAACTTAGGAGCTTGGACTGATGCTACCGGGGGTGCTGTGTGGCACAATAATCCAGGAATGGCAGTTAATGATGTATCTTTCCAAGATCCTGGAAATAATACTGTTCAAATGCAATTACATAATCTGCATGCATTTAAAACAGATATGTATCTTTCTTACGATACGCAAGAGTTAGTGTGGACAGGATTTGAAGTAGTGGGAGATGAATTAGATGATTTTGTTTTAAAAGAAGACGGATCAGCATTAGTGGGAGGAACAACTTTTACTACAGGTCAAGTGTGGGGAGGAGACACTTTTATATGCAGACACGGCTACAGAATAACTCATAGACCTGAATATCAAGGTGCTGGTCCTAAAGATCACAAAAGTGTTTTGTTCTATATATCAGAGTCTACAGATAATATAAACTTTAGACATGAAACAGATAAAGATAGTTCATATTTTCCTGGCAGCCCATTAAAGAAGTTATTAGACATTAAGGCAGATATAGACTTAACAAAGAAAGATAATATGAAATACTCAGATCAATACAGCTTAGGCAGTATGTCTGATATAAAACCTGCTATACCATACCCATTAAGAGAATCTGATCCTAGTATATTTAAAACAAGAGTACAAAGATCTGCAAAGGCTGATAACACAAGTCTTATAGACAACTATCGTGTATTCTTAGCTCTACAATTTAAAGATCTACCACGTAATAGAGGTAGCTTGCATAAACTAATTACCTTAAACAACTTATTATATCTACATACTCAAGATAGTCTATTTAGAACTAAAGGTAAACAATCACTGCAGATGTCAGATGGTACAGAATCATTTGTAGGTAGCGGTGATATATTTGCACAAGATCCAGATGAGATTATACAAACTAAATATGGCTATGGTGGGACACAATCACAGTGGGTATCTATGGTAACTAAGCATGGGTACTTCTGTATGGATTATAGAAATCGTAGAGTGTTCTTAATGAAAGACCAAATGTATGATATAAGTAAAACAGGATTAGAGTCATGGTTCCAAGACAACATTCCTTATGCTTTAGAAGAGCATGGACTTCCTGCTGACTTTGATAATCCAATAGTAGGTATAGGCTTTCATGCAGAGTACGATGAAAGGTATGACAGAATACTACTAACTAAAAGAGATAAAAAACCTACAAATAATTTATTAAACCTATTAAGTAATGCAACTGATGATATAGCTAACCAACAACAACAGATAGCAGTATTTGATGAAACTTTAAATATGTTTACAAAGCGATTTGTTAATCAACTAGGTAATACAGTTATAACTCCTCTTGAATTTGATGATACTGATTATTTTACAGACAGTGGATGGACAGTATCTTATGATGTAGAACTAAATGTATGGGTATCTTTTCATGATTATATACCTTATAAATACACTAGATCTAAAGATATTTTATGTTCATTTACAGAAGGAAATAAAAGAATGTGGGGACACAACTCGGAAGGTAATCGTGGTAGGTTCTACGGTGGAGACTATGCATCAGAGTTTGAGTTTATATATAATTCAGCTAAAGATAGTGATAAAGTATTTTACAGCTTTGAGTATACAATCGATGTAACTGATGAGCATGCGCCTACAATAGATGAACTTAAGCTAAGACATGACCATGGATTTAATAGTTTTTATGTATACACTACACATCAAATATCTGGAGAAATTCCTATAGAGTATATGGTAAATACTCGTAGAGTTGGTAATGAGTGGAAGATAAATAAGTTTAGAGACATGGCAGCTCTATTTAATAATCAGCAACTTACATATGTAGGACCTGCAGGGGTAGGTACTTTTACTGGTAGTAACTTTGGTGTAACAAGTGCTAACGTTGCAGGTACAATAACAACAGGCGTTACAACCCATTTAGCTAATACTTCAATGTTTAATGTAGAGGGCATGAAAGAAACTATAAACACAGCTTTTATAAATGCTGCTAAATCTTGGGATCAACAAAGAAAGTTCAGAGATAAATGGGTAGGTATTAGGTTAAAATACGACAATGTTTCAAAAAAATTAATAAATTTGTATTCCACCAACGTGGCTGCAAAAAAATTCTATAGATAATTATGGCAAAATCAAGAGCTCAACAAGCAGCAATAGCAATATCAATGAAGAAAGCTGGCAAGAAGCCAAAGAGAATGTTAAAGGGTGGTAAGTCAAAAACTCTTAACAAAGTATCTAAGCAGCTAGCTAAGGCATCTAAGTTACATGCAGCACAATCTAAGAAGATTGGTAAGCTAGCTAGAACTATGCAGAAAGGTGGAGAGTATACTATTAAACCCAAAGAAACTTTAGGAGAAATTGCTTCAGCTAAAGGTATATCTGTAGATGAGTTACTAGCATTAAATCCTCAGATTAAAGATAGACACAGAGTTAGAGCAGGACAAACGATAATTACAGAAGCGCCTTCAGAGTCTTTCTTTGGCGACCTTAATCTGCCTTCAGGTAAAAAGATTGCTAAGGAATTTTTGCAAAGCGCTACTGGTATAAATCAGGCAGATGTCTTAGGACTTATACCTGCAAATGTTAAAGCTTTTGTTTCTGATATTACAGGTATAGGTAGGGAAGAAGGTATTACTGAAAAAGATCTTAATAACAGGGAAAAGAAAGCTCTAAGAGAAGCTATAAAAAGAGCTGAAGAAAAAGGTAGAAATACTATTGGATACTCAGAGTTTGCCACAACTTCATCACCCAAAACCAAAGGCCAAGATGTAGGTGGAGGAAGTTTTTTACAAAACTTTGCTCCTATAACAAAATATTTTGATCCTGACTATTCTATGAAAACTCTATTGGGACAGGCTAAATTTAAAAAGAATAAAGATGGTACTTACACGGTAACTGATCAGTATGATTTTAATGACGCTAGTAAAGCTGGATTTAAAGGAGTTATTGCAGACATTAAAGATCAAGGTATTATAGGACTTTCTCCTTATAAGTTTGCAAGAAATATTGCAAGAAACTTTGGCTCTGCTCCAGGTGAGGGTATGGATGTAAACATTACATTTCAAAAAGGAGGAATTAAACCATCTACTATTGCAATGTCTTCAGATACCATACAAGGTATAAGCATGGATCAAAACGCAGCTAAAATTAAGTTTGAAAGAAATATTAAAAAGGAAGGGTTAAATCCAGCTTCTCGTATCGTTAAACAAAATACACAAGTATTAAAAGATAAGGATGGCAATTTTATATATAGATATATAATGCCTACTGAAAAAAAACACGGAGGAGTTCACAGTGACTCTAAAGTCTTTATGAAACGCATGGGTTACTACCAAGCAGGTGGATTAAATCAAACTCCTATGTATGGCTCTAACAC
>LUMT01000224.1_pt1 | contig 40645 bp, 34 predicted proteins | sample 729741 | NCBI WGS metagenome assembly LUMT01 (sample SAMN03860299, study PRJNA289734) | marine metagenome | biome: seawater column; feature: ocean; material: water; isolation source: Red Sea water column Station 192 - depth 50m | place: Saudi Arabia: Red Sea | collected 2011-10-15 | depth 50 m
GGCGTAGATATCTCGAATGACCCCGGGGCTATGGACGGGTCGGGCGTCAGGTCGTTCACATTCACGCCCCTGACCGCTATCGCGAATGGCTGGTAGGTCCTGCTGCCACCGTGGGAGAAGTCCTTCACCTTAACGTTCCAGATCCCTGTTATGGCCGAGTCGATGAGGACGACCTCGACGTTGTTCTTGGTGTCCTTGGCCCCTCCAGTGGTCGACCTTCCGTTCGCGAAGTCGTTACCGATGTAGGTCACTGATCCGTCTGGGGAGGTCACCTCCAGGTTGAGGTTGTTCCTGAGCTGCGTGCTGGAGAATGTCGAACCCGGGTAGTCCGACCATGCCAGGACCACCTTGAGCGGTTCCCCTGACCTGGTGACGTCGAAGTTGTATGATGCCTCCTGCCCGCTGGACAGCCTGGACCTGTCGTCCACGAATATCCCCACGTCGCTGTCTGGGAGGAGCGTGTTGACCAGGTTGACCCTGCCCCACCCCTCGTCGTTGTTCGGGATGTCCCTGGTGCCCATGTCCTCGGCGCCTAGGATCAGCATCGCCTTCACGAGAGCTCCTTGGGGCTCGGGCCTCTCTGCCACCTCCATCAGGTACTCCCTGACGAGGGCGGAGGCGCCTGCGGCTGCGGGCGTTGCCATAGAGGTCCCGCTGTACTCCACGTACCAGTCGTCGTTGATGTTGTCCGGGGCTTCGGAGGCCTCCTGGGCCTTGCATGACCTGACGTAGTCTCCGGCGGCCACGATGTCGGGCTTGATCCTGCCGTCGTCGGTGGGCCCCCTGCTGCTGTAGTAGTACATCTCGTCGTCCGCGTTGTTGCTGTATCTGTTGACGTGGGCGCCCACGGTGATCACGTTCTTCGCCGTTCCGGGAGGGGATACCCCGTCATCCCTCTCGTTTCCGGCTGCGAACAGGACCGTCATCCCGTCGTAGGTCCAGTACTGGTCCCATGTCGAGGTTCTGTCGTCCGCGTCCTCGGACTGCGTCGAGTAGTCTCCCCCTGAGTTCCAGCTCCCCCAGCTGTTGGTGTGGATCCTGGCACCCCCTGAGCTGTAGGCGGAGTTGAGCAGGGAGTAGACTCCGGGCCCCGATAGGGCTCCCGAGTCGTCGTCCTCCATCGCCTGCATGTACAGCTCGGCCTGTGGTGCGATGCCCTCGTAGGCGCTGGTCCTACTTCCCGAGCCCAGGACGGTGCATGCGACGTGCGTCCCGTGTCCGTCGTTGGTGTCTGCGGTGGACCCGTCGTTCGCGACGTCTATCCTCTGGACTATCCGATTTCCGAAGTCACCGTGATCGTGGTCTATCCCAGTGTCGGCCACTGCGACCCTCTGCCCGCTCCCGTTCAGTCCTGTGAAGAAGTACGACTCGACCGAGTTGGCTTCCATGTGGGTCCTGGCGAGGTTGTTCCAGGTTGTGAGGTGCGGTGTCGTTGAGATGTATGCCACTTCCGGGTTCATTGCCAACTCCGGTATGTATGATGGATCTACCTCGCCGAAGTGTATCCCGGTTGTCGGGGACCAAGCCCCATGGAGGTTGAGCTGGGCGAGGGAGGCCACCGATCCCGCCAGGCCTACACCGGGTGAGTCGAGCCTGTTCAGCTCTGGGTCCTTCCATCCGGTCATCTCGACCTCCGTCATCGATTCGCTGTCCCAGAGCCTCTCCTCGACTATCAGCGCTACTGGGACGGAGTGGCTTGCTTCTATGAAGGGGAGTCTGGAGACGGATTGCAGGGCCTCCTTACCTCCTTGGATAAGGAACCCAGAGGGGGGGATTGTGGTCCTCACGGCCACGTGGGCCGATTCTAGTATGGAGGTCCTGGCATCCCAGAGGCCAGTGTCAGGGGAGACGAGGACGATCATCAGGTCTGGCCTCGATTCCATCAGGGTGTTCGGGACGTCCATGTGCGGAAGCAGCCCGGAGGCGGTGTAGATCCCTATGGACGAGTCCGCCCACAGCCCCCTATGTCCCTCTGTGCCCTCGGATATCACAGGCGAGCCGAGGTCCCTTACGCTGTTCGGGTCCGGAGAGATCTCTATTCTCGTAACCTCCGGGTAGAGTTCCCCGCCCGTCTCTTCGCCCGACTGGGAGCGGTTCTCCGGGGTGCTGAGTGTGGAGGATATCAGCACTATGAGGATGAGCGCCGAGACCCGTTTCTGCATTGTGCAACCCCCTTTTTCTCCTGCTTTCATACTATGGGTCAATCGTCAGTTTGGAATCATTTTGGGTCAGAATAGTTCGAATGGGGTCTGGTCCACGAAAGACTCCCTGGTCCAGTCGCCGACCTCATGGGTCCATGTGTACAGGTCTCTCTGCCCGCCGTTGTCCACGTACTCGAGGGTGATCTCGATCAGGTAGTTGTCCCATACGGACTGCCCCAGCACCACTAGCTCGAGGTCGTCAGAGGGGGTGTTGGAAATCGAGCTGTGGGCTGGTAGTTTGGCCATGTAGAAGTCGTGCCTGTCTATCTCCAATCCCTCAGAGTCGAGGAACCTGATGGTCAGGCTTACATCCTCGATGGCACGGCTTCCCTTGTTGTCTAGCTCGGCGAGTACCACGTGCCCCCCTCCTGCTTGCATGTAGACGACCTCAACGTCCACGTTCTCGTATGGGATGATCCACACTACGGCCAGTAACGAGGCCATGCCGATTAGGAGAGCCATGATTGAGGCCAAGACCACCCTCTTGGGGGTTACCCTCTCCGCGACGTCCTCGATCTTGTCCAGTATCTCATGGGCTACTTCGGAGTCGGCTTCCGATGCCTGTCCGATTATATCTCTGGGCGAACGCACTACGCCATCCCCCCCAAGGTTGCTGCAACGGTCAGGATTCCCGAGGACATTGGTTCGGGCGCCATCCAGTGGCTGGTTGATCCTGAGAATCCGGGGATCTTGTTCAGAAGCGATAGGTCTGAGGCAAAGCCGTTCACGCCCAGGGAGGTCCCTGAGGGGACACCTCCGGTTATCTGTGCGTCGAGGACCACGCCTCGGAGGTCGACCTCGATTCCGTTTATTTCAGCGGTCGCTCTAGCCGAGATGATGATTCTCCCCCCCTGGACGTCGGATATCTCGATCAGCTGGTATCCTGGTATCATCACCGTGACTCTCCCGAATTCGTGGATCTGGATGTTTGCGCTCTTGAGGTTCTCGCCCATTGCCTCCATTTGGTCTAGTACCACTGGAGGGAGCGTGGGCATGTCATTGGCCCTGAAGTACAGCCTGTCGACTCCATCGCCGCTGGATCTTATGTTCAATCCATAGGATTCTGTTGGCTTGATGGAGAGCCTGTCCGCCAGTCCCTCTGCCATGAGCACGAGGTCTCCCTTGCTGTTAATTGCCCTCCCTTGGGCCTCGATGTACAGAGACATGCCCTCGCTGGACGCGGAGAAGTCCAGTACGGGCATACCCTGGAACGCCAGGTTCCTCGTTATGTCGAAGTTAAGGTCGGCCTCGGTTGTCAGGTTCATCGAGCCGGGGACTTGTGTCAGGAACAGGGTTGCAGGCCACCAAGATCCCTCGAGCCACTGCATCTGCTGAATCATTATCGATCCGACCCCTAGGTCCCCCTTACGGAACTCCTCCGGAACGGTTACATCCATCGAAACGGCGTTTCCTAGGCTGGCCTGTATCTCAACTGACTCGGGGATGTCTTGCACCATCATCTCCGTCCTGCTGCCTGACTGCCTGTTCAGGACGAGTGCGTGGAACCAGTCCAACCTGTTCGACATCCTGTAAAGTGTTGATGTGGTGGTCTCTGTGATTCCCCCCACTGTCTCGGTTCGGAAGACGGATTCGACGAGCAGGGAGGTTGGCGTTCCTACCTCGAGCCCCTCTATCGTTAGGAAGACGTCCTGACCGTTGACTCCCCGGGAGGAAATGACGAACTCGGAGTTGAATGGCTCCCAGCCTTCCAATCCTATGGTCACAGACCATACCTCCCCGCTGGTTACCATCTCCCTAGATACCGAGATATCTGCCGAGGGAGGGAGGTTGGGGACCCACGTCTTCAGGTGGAATCCATCTGTGATGCCGGTGGTTGCCGAGTTGAGGACTATCCCATGGACCCACTCAGGTTCGTCGATGGAGTCCGCGCCCATCTTGGATTCTACTACCAGGTCGAAGTTGGAGTCCGTCTCTAGGCCGAGGGAGAAGGAGAAGTTCCCGTCCCCCGAGCTTGAACCGGTGGAGATGTCTGTGGTGATTCCGGATAGGACGCCGTTAACCGATCTGCCGAGGTCTGAAAGCCCGCCTATGAAGAAGGCGAAACCGGTCAACCCCTGCGAAGAGTTGAATTCCGGTACTTCCAATGAGGGCCCTGAATCCGATCCGCTTGGTATCTGTAGGGACAGGCTGGATGGCAGGGGGTCTATCTCTGCGAGGATGCTCAATGGTAGTTTTTCGCTGGATGGGGCGTTGGCTACGTTGATCTTCATCGAGTTCCTGCCTTCTATTGTCGCGAATGCGGTACCTATCCCATCTGGTCCCGGGGCCCCCTCCTCCACGGGTGGTATCCAACCGACCTCGCTTATGCCGGTCAACGTGGCCGACAGTGAGGAGGTGTTGCTCTGGGGGTCGTGATGGAAGAGGAAGTGGTCTCCGACCATAGATCGCGGTTCGAGGGAGTCGCTGATTTGCGCCTCGACCAGGTCTATGGTTGAGTTCGAGGACCAGGAGAGGACGCTCCCTGATGTCGTTGAGAAAGAGTCCGGGAACCCGGTTACTCTGACTGCCTGGCTGAGGGAGCCGTCGTAACCGTTGTACACTATCGATCCTATCTCAGACGAGGCGGAGTAATCGACCCCGCTCGAAGACGCTGTTATGGTGATGTCGTCAGGGACGTCGGACAGCGAGGCAGCCTGGTATTCGGAGTCATCCAGTGAGGATGACTTGTGACTGACGTACGCCAATCTGAGGTTCTCGGCTGATGCTGTCTTCAGGGTTAGTTCCTGGGAGTCCGTGGAGTTCAGGTCGACGAGGGAGAAGGCCTGGAGTCCTGAGAAATTTACACTGGCTGCTACGGGGACGAGCGGGTCTACTAGGCCCTCGTCGGTCTGCATCATTCCTAGGTCCCGATCTAGAGATAGAATCACGTGGTTACCGGTGGAGGTAACATGGTCTGAGGACCCGATCTGCATGGAGAAATCCCCCAGTGGGAATGGGTTTCGCGATGCTAGCCACGTGTCCGTCATCAGAAGGTGCATCTCCCTGCCCGAGATTCCTCCGGCATCCACGCTCCCGCCTATCAGCTCTACGATCGTGGATGGAACCTCGTTGAGGATGCCGCCCACGTCTAGGAATACGTCGACTAGATTCAGAATTACTGAGTCCACTATCTTGGAGATGAAGTCTAGGTTGTTTCCCGAGTCCAGGGTGTCGTTGGACTCGGCTGCTCCGCCGATTCCGAATGATCCGTAGACTGCGATTGCGGATGGTATGGAGTCGGCGAAAATGTGGATTCTCCTGTGATCTTCGCTCTTGCCCCCCCTTGAGAACCAAGAGGTGTAGTCGATCTCCTGGAGTGGCTGTACGGACCTAACGACGATCAGGCTGTCCGGTGGGTCTGCTGGATTTATCGGAAGGGTTGGGTCGTCAACATTCTGACTGCTGTCCCTAGTGAAATTCTTGATTCCTATGAGGAGTCCCAGCTCGTTCGGGATGTCTCCTGGGAGTTCCGGTTGATCGGTCGAACCTAGCATCCGGAACGCTCGCTCGATCTCGTCTTGTTCTAGCGAGCCTGCTGGCATCCCCCTCAACCATCCCACAGAGTCGGTAGTGTTCCCGTAGGCCCCGTCTGATTCGGACTCTGGGAGGTCGGACCTGTCTTCGTGGAAGTGGATGTGGAGATCGGATCTGCGGTCCGCCCAGTACTCCAGTGTTGTGAGGCTCTTCTCTCCCTGTAGCCCTCCTGAGACTGGCAGGACGCTATCCGTCCTCACTACCAGCTCGGCATCCCGTGGGAGACGCTTGGACTCTCCATGGGGGTGGAATCTGGCCTCGATGTACGCGAGCTCCCACATCCTCCTGTCTGAGTCGTCGTCAGGTGGGGAGAAGTGGATATACCCGAAGCCTGCTGACACTCCGCAGCTGATGTCCAGGGAGCTCATGGTGTAGAGTTCCGATGTGTTGTAGCTCTGGGAGCATTCGTCCTGTCCCCCGTTGTCGAACTTCAAAGAGTAGGGAGAGGAGATCGAGGAGAAGGTGATGCCGCTCTCGTCTGGGGGTGTTGGGTTGAACGGATTTAGGAGGGTTTCGAACAAGGTGTCGAACAGGTCCTGGGCACCTCCCACCACGTCGAAGTACAGCCTCTCGATTCCAACGGTGAATGTGAAGTCGGTGGGAGGGGTGGTGAATCTGGAGTCAATGACCCAGACGTAGCTCTCACCGCCTCCCAGGTTCAGGAGGGAACCCGAATCTGAGTACGAGAACGCCTTGATTAGGGACACATGAAGGGATCTCATGTTCTCCCAGTCAGGGTCAGAGGCGCTGCTACCTATCTCCTTCACGGTGAACTCGATTCCGGGCTCGATCCAGAGCTTGCCGCCCTCTATCCCGAATCCACCGAGGAAATCCAGGTTGATCTGCAAGCCGACCTGGACGTCGTCGTCACCATCACCGTCGACGTCCACTGCGTGGAGGAGAGCGTCGGTGTTGGTGTTTAGGAGGGAGAAGAGTGACGCGCTGAAGGAGACTATCTCGTACCCCTCAATTATCTGACCGTTAACATCGACGTATTGGGTCCAAATTACGTAGTCCGTGATGTTAAACAGAGTCTGCCAGATGTTGTCAACCATCCCCGGGTTGTTCCCCCCTGTCAGAAGCAGGTCGTACGGCTCCGGGTGTTGGGGAGCCGGTGGGGATGAGGAGACCATGGAAAGCCCGTCGATGGACGGGCCCACATCTGAGACAGGGCTGGACGGGTCGGAGGATATTACCGAGTCTCGGACTGCGTCGATTCGGGAGTCCGCTATGGGTGAGACCGAGTTCGATCCGAGGAATGACTCCCTCTCCTCTAGCATATCACTTAGCTCGTCTAGGATGTCGAAATCACTGGATTCGAATCGAGGTTCACCACTGGCGTAGGTGAAGGGTAGGAGCATGGGGGAGGCGAAAATCAGCACCAGGATCAGGGTGAGCCTGGAAGAGTTGCGATTTTCCTCCCTGGGGGCCCTTTCTCGGTCCATTCTAGACCGCACCTCTTAGAGGTGCGCTATAGGGTGTTGCCCTGCTCGCGCTTCCGAATATCACGGTTTAGCGACGTTATCAGAGGGTGACAGACTGTTCCGAACCGCAATGCGGGCAGTTGGTCAGGGCAGCGTCTATGCCCTCGGGGAGAGTGATCTGGAACTTCTTCGAACAGTCGGTGCACTGCTTCCTGACGGTCCTGTCATCTGTACCTCCCTGTGATTGTGGTTCTGGTGGCGACTCCAGGTCTCCGAGGAGTGAGTCCCCCAGGGTGTCCTGAGGGATGGGGGCTTCTGGAGGCTTACTAGCGCCGAGAATGTCGAGCATCTCATCATCCAGGTTCGAGCTGGCTGTCGGCTCGGGTGGTTGGAAGGATTGGGGTTGAGCCCTCCCCCACATCTGGGCCTGCATCTGAGCAGAGGGAGGAGGCGCGGGGGAATCGTCCTCCTCTTCGTCCTCCGATAGTTCGGACATCCTTCTGTTCACCGCGTTGTTGTAGTAGAACAGCGAAGCTACCGCGATTATTATCAGGACGATTACTGACAAGGCTGCGATGATCTGCCATGTTAGTCCGCTGCTCTCATCGGTCATCGTTACGATAACGAGTATTTCTGCGTAGGAGGAAAGGCCGGCGTCGTTCTGCACCCTGCAAACCACACTTGTGGGACCTTCTGAGTCGAACTCGTAGATGACTTGGGGTCCGCTGAACTGGATCTCATTCTCGGTCCCCTGCTCGAAAATCCACGTGTAGTCCAGTCCCTCCGACTGGTTATCCTGCGCGAAGATCTGCAGTATTGTCGGAGACGTCGATGAAAATGACCGTGACGTCTTGTCTGGTGGAGATTCCCGACTTGTCCGTGACAATGATTGAGGCGATGTGCTCTCCGGCGGAGTAGTCATCGGAGACCTGTATCGAGAGGGTGGAGATAGGTTCCGTTATGGTGTAGTTTGAGAGTACGATAGAGCCATCGAATAGCCAGTCTATGCTCTCGACGCCCCAATTATCAGTGAACGTAGCGCTTACGGACAGCTCCTCTCCGAACCCCTTCGTTATCTGCCCTGAGGGGGACATTGAGACAGTGGGGGGGGATATGTCAGAGACGGCGATCGTCCTGGTTGTGCTCGCGCTCCTCGAGTCGGTGGATGTCACAGATAGCCTGACCGAATAGTTCCCGGGCTCTGGCCAGGATTGCTCGGTCGTCACGCCGTTCACGTCGTTGAGGCCATCGGAATCTGTGTCCCAGGAGAAGCCCGAGATGGGTATCTGGCCGGACTTGTTAGGAGTCTCGGATGCGGAAAGGATCACTGATTCGCCGACGTCCACTGAGTCCAAGTCGCTCTCGCTGGAGATAGTCGGGGAGAGGACCGGCGTGAGGGTGACAGTGACGGTGACCGCTGCATGCGAAGTTCCTGCTCCCCCCCCACCGGGACCCGGCCTGTTGTCCACGACAATGACCAGGTCTTCTCCGTCGGTATCGGAGGCTTCCCACGGGAGGTACCTCTCACTGTTCACTAAGAGCATGTCCGCCGATACGATCCTCAGTGACGAAGACCAGTCGGAGGAGGGCGAATAGAAGGAGAAAGCCGACTCCGTCATCACGAAGATATCGGGCTCTCCTGCCATGGTTCTGGCATGGATCTCTACGAAAGTTCCCTCGTCAACCGAGAAGGGCCCGTGGACGACGGAGTAGTCCCCGGGGCCTACCCGGTGGATTGAGTCAGATAGGGTGAACTCCTCCGGAGAGATTATCCCGCCATCTAGAGTGATTTCGGAGTCTTGTCCCCCTTGGGCTCCCTCTCCTGAGTCCTGTGGGTGAGCTAGGTTGTCGATTACCAGGTACCATCTGGTTGGGTCGCGGTCCGAAGGGACGTTCCAGTGCCACTCACCTTCTCCTGAAAATGACTCGAAAACAGAGTCACTGACCCAGACCGAGTCCATCCTGTATGTCTGTTCGTTCTGATAGATGGAGACGGTGTTTGAAGGGAATAGGAGGATGTCTATCTCCGAATCTGCTGAGATTTCGAAGAAAAGAGATTCGCCCTGGGAAAGTACTCCCAAGTCCACCCTTAGGCAGGATTGGTCTGAGAGGCTCCAGTTCGAGGGCAGGCTTTCTAGATTGGAGTTGGAGCAGGAAATGACTCCCTTGGTGGATAAGGCGGCTACCGAGGAGATTGGCGTCATTAGGATGAATACCGCAAAAACACACACCCAACGCATCATTCCGCCCGTTCGCCCTTTCCTTTTGAACGGTATCCCAATCGCGTTCGGACTTTGATCTACAGATTTCTGGGTATAGGGGTCTGCGGGAACCACCTCAATAGTACTACGTCTCCTACCGATCTGACCCAAGTCCATGGAACGGCTACGTGGGTTCTTCCCTCGACAATGGCATCTGGGGGGTCTGAGACGAAGATGTGGGTGCAGGACCAGTTGTTGACGTCGATGACGGTGTCATGAACTGTACCGAGGAGACGTCCGTCGGGGATGATAACTGGTAATCCCCTGATTTCCGAAGCGTGACGGTCCGCCATACAGGTATGCCACTCATCATTCGGCATCAATCTGACGGAATGGAGCGGTTACTTGCCCCTATTCTTGTTCGCCTTGAGGCTTGGTCGGAGCTTCTCCGCCCCCTTCCCCTTGTTTAGTAGGCCCCTGCCCCTCTTCCCTGCGCCTGTCTTGCCTCTAAACGCGCGTCCGCGATGGCTGGACCCGCTGGAAACCCATCCAAGGTCCTTGTCCGACCTGATTGCAGGGTGCTCTGGATCGATCATGATGATCTCGTAGAACTTGTTCTTCCCGTCCTCGCCGACCCAGTATGAGTTCAGGACCTCTAGGTTCGGGTACCTCCTTGCGGTCCTTTCCTCCGCAATTCTCTGGATCGACTTGGCCATTGTGATCTTCTTGATACCGGCCTTGGAGGGCTTTCTCTTCATGTGTATCTTGCCCTTCCTGAGTCCACCGCGTCGGACTCTGGTTCGTACTACAACCACTCCTTGCTTAGCTTTGTAGCCCACTCTCCTGGCTGCGTCAATTCTGGTTGGCTTGTCTATCCTCGAGAAGACTGGGTCCCTCCTCCATCCTGCCATCCTGTCGATCCTGTATCGGGAGGGCATGCCCTCCTTGGGCTGCTTCCAAACTCCACTAATGTGCTTGTACAATCCCATGGGCATACCTCTTGCGGCCCGCCGACCTAGAACTCATTTATGAGCCTGCTTGCACCAAGAAGAACCGATGGATGAGCGCGTCGGAGAGGTAGTTTTCGTCGATATTGGCTCACTGAGGGGTCACGAGGAGGTCATTTCCGACAATCTTACCAAGCGGAAGAAGAAGCTTCTTTCCAAGGGCTTCTACAAGCCGATAATCGTTGACCGCTCCTCCATGGTGATTCTCGACGGTCATCACAAATGGACTGCTGCAGGCAGTTTGGGGCTTGCGAGAGTACCGGTCATCATGGTTGATTACCTAGATGATGAAGGAGTACTAGTGGATGTTTGGCCGAACTGTGGACGAGATTCGATAACCAAGACCGAGGTCCTAGAAATGGGGTCATCGGAATATGTATTCCCTCCAAAGACCAGTCGTCACACCTTGCCATTCGAGATACCCTCGATCAGCATACCACTGGCCGAACTGCAGGATTAGATCCTGGAAAAGATGGTTTTGGTCTCAGTTTGGAAACGCACTCCTGGGGTGAGCGGGGATGAAAACATAATGAGACCCCCGAGTGATTAACTCAGTCCTATGGCAGCCGCGGCAGAGAGGGTTTCGTGGGGAGTTCGGAATCTCTCGATGACCATACCTGGTCCAGAGACTGGTGGCATACTCCTGGTGGAGGGGGGGAAGAGAGCGGGCCTAGCGCTCTGTAGAGAGATGCTTTGTGAGGAAATCTACGCAGGGAGGCCGGTTCACTGGATTGATGGGGGCATGAGCCTGGACCCCTCCGCCCTCATTCGGCCTCTGTCGGACAGGGGAAGGACTCCGAGTAGCCTCTCGCTACTACGCACCTGCAGGGCCTTCACCGCCCATCAGATGCATGAATTAGTGTCGAGGCTAGAGAGGGACTTACTCGTATTCGAGGACGGTGGGGACGTTCGTTTGGTCGTCCTGAGCGATCTCGCTAGCATGTTCGCGGATAGCCAGGTGAAGAAGGCGGAGGGCATTGCGATGCTCGAAAGCTGTCTGAGGATGAGCAAGGAGGTTGCTGAGGAGAAGGGCCTGCTGGTGGTGATAACCGTCGTCAGAAGAAGGCCCCCCCCGCTACCCAAGACAATGATATCGGCTATGAGGGAGCAGGCTGATGACAGGATATCCCTGATCTCCTACGCGGGAGGGGAGATGACTGCGAGGCTGGACTCCCTCGGCGTGACCGTGCGCCCCCTATCCAATCGGACTCCCTATCCGAGGCTGAGCGATTTCACCGGAGAAGCCCAATCTTCCAGGGAAGTCTGCACAGAGCCGCCTCTGGAGAGCCTCTCCTCGGACAGTCCGAACGGTGACAGCAAGGACGACGCGGCACGAAGCGCGAGTGCCTCGTAGTACTGGACCTCACCTCTCTGGCCGATGACGGATGGGCTTCTTGAGAAGACCTCCGACCCCATTCTCACTCTGTCCTCGGGTACCGATCTAGATCTGTCTACGACGACGAATCGGACCTTTCTTCCAGGGGGGTTGCTCTGCCCTATCGACTCCCCTCTGAGCAACGCGGATGCAGTGAGGTTCAGCACTCTGTGCTCTCCTGCCCTCCTTCTGACCCTCCTGGAGACTACCAGTTTCGAAAGTGGCACCTGCCCGGTTCTCAGATCCCCTATCCGGCTACGGAACAAGGAGATGCAGCGTCTGACCGCATCCTCCGGAGCGCCCTCTCTGAGTTCTTCCAGGATATCCTCCTGTATGTCCCGTACCCACTGGCAGGTAGAGTGCTGTCTGAGTTCTATCCCCCTTACCTTCCATCCCTTCTTGCCGTACGCGAAGTACTTCGTCAGGGAGGAAACTCCGGTGGTCCTGTTGGGCACGAAGGCTATCCAGTCGTAGATGTCTTCGAGTTCTATCGGAATCCCGGATGATGCCTCTATCTTCAGCATCAGGGTTTCGATTGCTTCCTCCTGCTCGGATTCCGTCCGCCCTTTGACATCGACCAGCCAGATGGAGTCCACTATGGCGTGGAGGCACTCCCATCCGTCCTCCTCGGCCATTCTCTTCGACTCCAGGAGGATGTCCCTCGACCAAGCGCATATCGACTCGTGGCACTCTATCCTCCCGAATCTGGCGTTCCTGTATCCAGTGTAATTAATCTCCGGGACATTGAGCTCCATATCGATGGGAGATGCCTGTCGCCCCTCTATCGCCCTACGGGCTTCGCCAGGGTCCAGGGGAAGCCTGCCGCTCCTCAGGCCGGAACGTTTGGCGGGATCGCAGCAGTCGCAATTCATCGTCTCCGGGCTTATGTTCCGAGTTGCTATTATGCTGGGGAAGAGGCTTGTGAAGTCAAGTTCGAACACGTTCCTGTGAACGCCGGGAATCGGATCTAGGTACAACCCACCTCTGTCTGCCAGAATCATCTCCCTGCCGTCTTTGAGGTCCTCGGCCCTGTTCTTCTTCCACGGGACGAGGACGCCGTCCTCCATCGACTGCCTGATCTGTATCGCGGAAATCGCGGAGCCCGGCGAGAGCCTAGACAGGTCCTGCATCGGTATCCCAGATGCCCTGGAGAGCTCCATCAGACCCTCTATCCCTCCTTCCTTGCCGATGAATGACGAGCCCATGTCGACGTGCACCCTCCCCTCCAAGGCGTGGTAAGCCTCGGACCTGACGAGCCTCCCGTAGCTCCAGTTTGTTATCGCCTTCCGCCTGAGTACCAGGTTCCTTCTCATCCTTCCCAGCCTTAGGGCCTGTCCGCTCGACGAGGCCATCGAAAGGAGCGCAGGGAAGTCGATGACGTCGCCCTTCCTAGTCAGCAGGACGTCCGGGTCCATCCACCCGACGGCTCTCTCGAGTTCGTTGATGAAGCTCTCGGGCTCTCGCCCTGGGCTCATGGAAATGCGTATCGATCCCATCTTTCCAGGGTTTCTGCCATCGCCCATATCGGTCAGGGTAGCGAACCTGATCTCTCCTTGGGGAGTTCTCTTCCCGTAGGCGTCACGACAGTCAACCGAGAGCGAGACCCTGCTGATGGCTGGAGGCTCCCACTCCTCCTCGCTGCCCTCCAAGGTTTCGATCCCTCGATTTGAGACCCTCACCCTGCTCATAGGGCGTACTCCCATGTCGAACAGGAATCTCTGAGTGGGCTTGGGATCAACGGAGAATATCTGGAAGTCCTCCCACTCCCCCAGGGATAGTATGAGGTTCGCCACCCTGGACAGCATCCCCGTCCTGGAGACCTCTACTGCGAGGACCTCCGTCAGGGTCGTGGATTCGTGGCTTATCAGCCTCTTTTCCAGACTCGTTGAGAGTTTTCCGTGAGAGGCTTGGACTCCGGCGTCCTCAAGCCTGTCCGAGAGCATTCTGAGTTTTTCCGAGGTACCCGAGACGTGCAGCACCGGCGACCACGGGACGAGGTGCAAGGAGGCCTTTCCTCCGTCCTCCTTTATCCAGACGGACATTTGCCCGGACGTCACATCCTGATGGGCATCGAGCACCCAGCCTTCAGGCATCCCCTTCCGACGCTCCTTCGAGCTTCGATATGCGGGAGCTGAGTTCCACGAGCATCGCTAGCAGCGCTGGCTCCAGCTCGTCGGAGGCAGGCAGCATACCACAGGCCGAGGAGCGGCTCCTCACCGACTTCAGAAGTCGGTCAAACTCCTCCCTCTCGTCGGACCGGAGGGTCTTCCTGAAGGACGACCAATACTCCGCCCTCCTCTCTATCCTGTCCCTCCAAGTTGGTACCGTTCTTCCCATGGGACCCTGACATTTGGTTGGCGGTATCAAAAAGATTTCACAGGGGTATTCGTGAACCTGAAAGTGAAGCATCCGAAGATTGAGAGGTCGCGGAATAATCATTCATTACAAACTCTGAATAGTTTTGTTGTGTTGGAAAGTATGCCATGATTGAAGGGGTGCCCGTTGGAGATGCCGAGGGGCAGGATGCCTCGTCCTCCAAACTGAAGTTGTTGGGAGTCGCTATCTCCATGGTTGCGATAATGCTGCTGGTTTCCATCAATGGATGGATAATTGACGATGTGGTGGACGAGATAAAGAAAGACTTGGGGATTTACGAGAGAGTTCCCGTATGGGAGAGGTCTGAGTGGCCGTACATCACGAGTGGCAGCTACAGTTACGTCATGGAAATGGGGGATTACGGGATTCTGCAGACGGACAACGATTGGAACTCCGAGCATCACTTCGTTAGTTTCGACCTTCCCCTGAGCGAGGGCGGGTCGGCTCCGAACGGAGTGGTGAGCCTGGCTGTGTGGCTCCCCGATGTACCGCCCGGCGTCAAGGTCCCCGTGATCGCGGAGTTCGGGCCCTACTTCGACGAGGTCAGTGTCGAAACTCCATCGATAGAGGTTCCCGGAACCTGGCTGGGACAGATGATAATCGACCAGATCCTTCCACATGGATACGCATTCGCTCAGGTGTCCGTAATGGGGACTGGTAGATCGAACCACTGCATGGACCTTATGGGCAACGCGGAGCAATTGGGGGTCGATGCGGCCGTTACTTGGTTGGGGACCCAGGAATGGAGCAACGGCGGGGTGTCGATGATCGGCAAGTCGTACGATGGCTCAACGCCTTGGCAGGCCGCTACCTTCGGAAACGAGTATCTGAAGACGATAGTGCCCATTTCGGGCCTAATTGGGGTCATGGAGCTCATGTGGAAAAACGGGAGTAGCGAGGCCAGGGCCCCGATAATGCACAACGGAGTTTACGGCTCCTACGGGATTGACGGGGATCAGGAGGACATAGGCAACATGTGTCCTGACTACATCATCGGTCCCGGCACTGGAGTGGCTGCTTACATGTGGGGCGGAGAGGTGGCTGGAACGTACTGGGAAGAGAGGTATTTCCTAGACAGAGTGCTGAATAACTACAGAGGCTCCGTCTATCTGATACAAGGGATGCACGACTGGAACGTGGATCCGCACATGGCCGTTCCCGTGATCAACCAACTGAAAGACTCGGGGATCGAGGCGAAGGGGCTGTTCGGCCAATGGGACCACGATTACCCGGATAGGCCCGACTACCACTTCGATCGTTCTGGAGAGGGCAGGGGAAGGGAGGCTTACCCGGAGATGGTGAGGTTCGACTGGATGCAGGATCTGCTGGAGTGGTTCGATTGGTACCTGAAGGGAGTCGGGGAGCAACCTGGGCTTTTCGTCGAAATCCAATCCAATCAGGGACAATGGAGGATCGAGGACCGCTACCCTCCAGATGGCATGGAGTCGATATCCCTGGACCTGGGAGGCGCGATGATGAACGTGGCGGGAACGACCACCATCCTACCGAATGGGGACTTCGGTCCTATCTACGAGAGCGAGCCGTTCGAGGAGCCGGTCTGGATATCGGGACTGCCGAGGCTGCATGTGGATGTCAGCACCGCTACCGTCGGTGGCCAGATCTACGCACTTCTGGAGGACTGCTCAGAGGCTGGAGATTGCATACACATAGGTCACGCGATAATGGATCTGAGGTATCACGAGGGCGGCACGCAGGAGCAGACGTGGCTTCCCATCTTCCAGACTATCAATGCCAAGATGGAGTTCTTCGCGATGGATGCTCAGATCGAAGCCGGCCACTTCCTGCGTCTCTCGCTGGCCAGCACAGGAGAGGACTACCTGCCGGCATCCACCAGCTCAATCGTTCAGATCTCCGAGGGCTCTTCATCGAACCTGATTCTGGACACCATCCAGGAGGGTGACAAGCTATTGTTCGACCCTCCGCTATGCACCCACCCCTACTGTCAGGACTGGTTGAACCAGACAGTCGGGTAATCGTGTCGCTCACTAACAGCAGCTGTCCTTCGCCGCGTCTTGGGCGCAGAAGCATGTCTTTGCTGGTACGATGTCCGCACGGGAGCTTCTCTCGTTGAACAGGGCAGTGACCTCTGCGAGCTCCTCTTCGGATCCTCCCTTGGCCTCCAGACAGAGCTTGAGACCCAGGAGACCCCACATGTTGTCCTTCCACAAGTCGATATCCGCTCTGTAGACTTCCTCTGCTTCCTCAACATGCCCCTGCTCAAGGAGGAGGGCGCCTAGGATGTGGCGAACTGGTTGCATCTGCCCCCAGGGCTCGTTGTATGCTAGGTTCAGCGACAGGTCCACTCCTCGGCGTAGTTCGTCGAATGCCGCAGTGAAGTCGTGGTCCTCCCCATTCTCCTTGGCCAGGAACTGCCTCCTGTACTCGATCTCGCCCTCGAGGATAGCGGAATTGACGTTAAGTATTGAGGGTCCTTCTGAGGGGTCCTGATACATGAAATTGTTATGCATCATCCTGCCAGCGAGCGCCGGGTTCTCCAAGGCCGCCTTGAATAGCTCTTGCTCGGCCTCAGCCTCCGGGACCATTCCCTTGGAAGCATAGGCCACTCCACGGGCGTAGTGCTGGGTGGCTATGGTAGCTGGGAACACATCCCCGTCCGTGTACATCTCCTCTGCCAGTATCTCGTCCCACTTGCCGAACCTGATCATGACGTGCCAGGGCATGGTGACATAGGACTCCAGGAAAATCGCTCCCATCGGGATAATCCCAGCCAGCATGAACTGCGCCCCTCCGTTCTCATCGCCTGCCGGCAATGTCTCGACGGCCTTTCGAGCGTACTTTAGAGCAGTTTCGTACTGACCATCGAACATGGCACACCAGACGACGAAGTGGTGGTTGTGCATTCTGTAGAACTTGTAGAACTGGGATTCGTTGCCTGTGATTTCGACGTAGTGATCATCGGCTTCCACCGCGGCTATGTTGCAGTCGATGGCCTCCTTCCACTGCCCCACCCATGCGTCGATGTGCGAGGGCATGTGGACTAGGTGCCCCAGGCCCGGCATGCGTGTTCGAAGTACGTCCGCCGCGGGTAGAGCCTTCTCCGGGAACGGGGAAAGCTCGAGTGCGTGGCAATATAGGTGACACAGTGCCGGATGGACCTTTGCCTCGTCGCTAGACTGGAATGCTTCCTCCAGGATATCGACGAGTAGCAGTGTGTTGTCGTCAGCAGGGGTTATCTCTCCCGTTGCCGGGTTCTTGTCCCAGAGCTGCCATGCCTTCAGGTTCATCAGGGCCTCGACGTAAACGGCGGTGACGTCCAGGTTGCCTGCGTACTTCTCGTAGAGAGGTGCCATGGCTTCTGCGAATGCGACGTTCAGCTCGGGGCTGTTGCCCATGTTCAGAGATGCGGGATCGGCTGCATCACGGGCCTCAGCAGAGTGGCGGGATAGCGCCCTGATCAGGTCCTGCTCCAACTCGCTGCAGTGACCCATCACGGAAAGGCCCTGCTGAATGGCGTCATGGCCTGATCCGAGGCCTGGCTCCCAGTTGTAGTTGGAGGAGACACAGTATGCGATTCCCCACCAGGCCATGGCGCAATCGGGGTCAAGCTCAGTGCACTTTGTGAAACAGGCAATTGCCTGTTCGTGGTTGTAGTTCAGCATGTGTCCGTATCCCTCGACGAAGGTTTTCCTCGTCTCATCGTTAGCGCAGGTTACCGAGGCGGCGAACTCGTAGTTGCTTTCATTTCCATAATCATATTCCGTTGGTGCAAGTGACATGTTTCTACGGGAAACGGTGAGAATATAAAACCGCGGTTCGCAGATATATAACCGAGGAAAACGCTTGGTTTTTGGTCCGCGCTCCCGGACTTGAACCGGGGACCCCCTGATGGCTGCCTACAACCGTGTGTTTTCAGTCTACAGTCAGGTGCTCTAGCCAACTGAGCTAAGCGCGGCAGAGCAATGGAGTGCCTCTCGCCTTATGTCGCTTTCCAGTGAACAGGTGTGATTTGGCGCAGACTTGATTGTTACTTCCGGCGAATCCGGGTTGGTCTGATAATCGGCTCCGAAGACCATTCAAGTTCCTCAACGGTTAAGAAGGCAAAGAACAGACTGAGGGGGCGTAATAGGCAGAAATGCCTGGGATGCACGAGGCGAGTTAATGGTAGAGGTACCCAGTAGTTCAGTGACCCCAGAAGGGCCCGCAAATGCTCCTGCTAGGGTTCCAACGGCACTGACTGATCGAGAGTTGGAGAACTTCGGGCCACCGGATCCAAGGATCCTCGTCTGCGGTTGCGGGGGATCCGGTAACAACACTATGAACAGGATTACGCACATAGGTGTTGAAGGAGCAATCACAGTTGCCATCAACACTGACAAGCAGCATCTCGACAACACCAGAGCAATGCAGAAGCTACTGGTCGGAAGACACATCACAAGAGGTCTCGGTGCAGGAGGGGATCCAGTCATGGGCAGGAGATGCGCAGAGGCCGGCAGGGACGTGATCACCAAGATCGTTGACGGAGCGGACCTGGTCTTCGTCACAGCGGGACTGGGAGGAGGAACCGGGACCGGTATCGCCCCCGTCGTTGCAGAGGAGGCCAAGAGGTCCGGCGCCCTCGTCGTCGCAGTCGTCACCACACCATTCAACGTTGAGAGGCGCCAGAGGATGGAGAGGGCCCTGGAGGGCCTGGACCTCGTTCGGAAGGCTGCCGATGCGGTCTTGGTTCTGGACAACAATCGCCTGCTCCACTTCGTGCCGAACCTCCCCATGGACGAGGCATTCAGCATAATGGACCAGCTGATCGCCGAGATTGTGAAGGGAGTGGTCGAGACAATCACCCTACCGAGCCTGATCAATCTGGACTTCGCCGACGTTCGCTCGATAATGAAGGGAGGGGGAGTCACGATGATGCTCTACGGAGAGAGCGACCAGGGTCCGGAGGAGGTCGTTCACGAGTCCCTGAACCACCCATTGCTGGACATAGAGATCGATGGGGCAACAGGGGCGCTGATTCACGTAACAGGAGGGCCTTACATGACGCTCGAGCAGGCGAACCAGGTTTGTGACCTGATGACCGCCCGCCTCTCGCCCAACGCCAACGTGATCTTCGGCGCAAGGCAGGACCCTGCCTTCGGCGACACCATCAAGGTCATGTCAATCATCACCGGAGTGGCCCACGAGAGGCTAGGCAGGGAGATGGTCAGCGCGGACATGCTCGGGGAGGCCCTCAACATCGCAAGGAAGAGCCGGGAGAGAAAGGACAGCGGATTCCAGAGGTTCGACTAATGAACAGGTATGGAGAAGCCTCAAAGATGACGGGATTGGAGGGACGAATGATGCAAAAGACGGTTGTTTCCCTTAGTATGGCGTTTTTCCTCCTCTCTTCAGTTGTGGCAGCCCCCGTTTCCGCTCAAGCGGCAGATGACCCAAGGCAGCCCTCGGTGGAGAACCCACACATGCATTTCTGGGGAACAGGGGACCTGTCCTCGTGTTGGACCCACTTCGACAGCAACGACTCCACGGGCTCGTCGGAGGAGGGCTACGGGGAGAGGACATACGGCAGTGGCCAGGTAGAAATCTCCCTCTCTTGCAGAATGCAGGACAACCTGAAGGACAACATGTACCTGAACCCTAACGGCACCATACTGATCGAGGTAGGCGTTCAGATATTCTCCGATGACTGCGATCAAGCCCAGCCGGGAAGCTGCCTGACCCTCACCCTCCGCAAGGGGAACCTCGCAATCGCATCGAGAGTCTTCCCCGCAACAGACAACGCCGGGAACGACGAGCAAATCAGGTGGGAACTACCGGTCGACAGAAACATGACGGAATGGAACAGGAGCGTGGAGGAGCCGACCCTGGACATCGAGTACTCGGCTCCCGGATGGAATGGATTGGAGTGCTTGATAGCTGACTGCACAGGGGTTTTCCGATTCTACTACTCAAACAACCAAGACGGAATGGATGCTGAGGTCCTCTGGCCAGTCATCAACATGACCGAGGAAGACCCGGAAGGTGGAGGCGGTGACGGAGAGGACGGCGGTAGCCTGCCTGGCGGACTCCCCGGCTTCGGACTGGCCGCTGGCCTTGGCTCTCTGGCGCTCGCGGCAGTGGCTGCTAACTCCAGAATGAACAGGGACTAGGTCTCCATACTTTGGCAACTAGGGCAGAAGTCCAGCCTCCTGCCCCCGATAACCTCTCTGACCACCTCTGTACCGCACGAGAGGCAGGACAAGCCGTTCCTGCAGAAGACTGCATGACGGTACGACCTTCGCCTCTCCCCCCTCTCCTTGCTCTGCTCCGCGACCTCCTTGGGTACGGTGAGGCCGCCTGTTTGGTAGGACATCACGCAGAGGCGTTTGGCCTCCTCGGCCCACGCTCTCCTCCTCTCCTCCGATAATTCCCTCGGCTTGGCGTGGGGATTGACTCCCGACTGGTGAAGTATCTCACTCCTAAGGTAGTTCCCCACTCCGGCTAAGAAGGACTGGTCCAGCATCAGGCTGGATGCCTTCCTGTTCCTGTGCCTCTTGCCATCGAGCATCCCCATTATTACCTCAGGGGTGCAGGAATCGTCGAGCACGTCCGGACCCAGCCTTGAGATGAATGGGTGGCTCTCTTCGTCGCATGATGGTATTATCTCGACATCGGTTGCGGACCAGAGCCTAACCGCGTAACCCTCTGTGAGGAACTCGGCCCTGAGGGCCCTCCCCCAATTCAGCTCGGTGCCCCTCCTGTTGACTGTCCAGCGCCCATAGAGCTGGTTGTGGCTGTACATTGAGAGGCCGCAGTCGAACCGTGTGAGCATCGCCTTCCCGCGCGTGGTGACCGACACCACCTGGGACTCGGCCACTGCCGTCTGGAACTCCATAATCGGAGGATAGTGGAACTCTATCGATTCTATCTCCTGGCCCACAAGCCTCTTCGATACCCTGTCAGCAGCCCTCCTAATCTCGGGTCCCTCAGGCATGACTCGACCAGACTGAACCTATACAAAACTCCGCGTTTTCATGGGTCCTGATAGTGGAGGGAGGGTAACAAGGAGGTTCACGTATACATGGCATTAGCTAGGGTCACACTAGAGGGCCAACTTCGACACCTATCAGAAGAACAGCCGTAGCAAAGACTGTGATGAGTATGTTATCATCGATTGGGCCGAACTCATACCTCTCAACAATCGTGGCAACCGTCGCTGAAATCAAGCCCCATACGGGAATCGCAGGTGTCCCCATCCCCGCTACCACCCACCCCAATGGGGCGCTCACGATGAACATGAAGACGTTACCAATCGGATTTTTCGACCTCTTCTTGACGACGGCATTTCTCACCACTCCCGTCACCCCATCTCCGAATGCCATGAAGAGAGAGGGGATTATTGCCAGCCACGGATCTCCAACCAATATCCAAATTACAGTGATTGATACCCACCACATAAGGGTGAATTTGACGTCATTCTGATTCTGCTCAGTCTGGAACCAGAACATCCTGGTCCCACTTGCGTGCGCGGCGTATGTGAACAAGGTCAGAATTATTCCACAGATCAAGGGATACCAATAGTCTTCGAACAGTATCGGCACACAGAGCGAGCCCACTCCCCCGGCCAACATATGGACGATTTTCCTGTTGTAGTATACCGCCCTGATTTCCTCCATCCCCCTGGAGACCATCATGTCGAACGGGATTTTTGTCGCGAACAGGACGAATGAGACGTAAATGCTCATCCCAGTGGCGTATAGGAACTGATCGTTCACATTCGTCCGGCTGAGGTTCGGCGCTTTACCAATATCCCCTCTGTGTGAACGGCAGCCTAATTGCTCTGGAGAACGCGGCTAATTCTCGGGGATTACCGCTTCCATCAAATCACTCGTAAGCCCATTCGCCACTACGCATGACTGGAACTCTATCTCCACCTTGGGTGATTCCATCAATGTCTAATTCTCCTGAACCAATCATCCAGTCAACGTGAATGTTGGAAGAATTCCCACCAGCAGCGACAACCGCTTCTGGGTCCTTACCGATATCTCCCTTGAAGCACTTTGAGTAGCACTGTCCCAATGCAATGTGACAGGATGCATTCTCATCATAGAGAGTATTGTAGAATAGAAGTCCAGATGCACTGATTGGAGATGAGTGAGGTACCAAGGCAACCTCTCCGAGTTTTCTTGCTCCTTCATCAGTGTCAATCAATCGTAGGAAGACTTCCTCGCCAATATCTGCCTTAGCCTCGACAATCTTTCCTTCCTCAAATCGAACTTCGATTCCATCGATTAGTGTGCCTCTGTGAACTAGTGGCTTTGAAGCACGAACTGTACCGTTTACACGATCGGCGTGAGGAGTTGTGAAGACTTCCTCAGTGGGGATATTTGGAGTGCAAGTAATTCCATTTCGTGATGTGCTCGCCCCACCTTTCCATGCGTGACCATCTGCCAGGCCGAGCATCAGGTCGGTGCCCGGTGCTGTGTAATGCAGAGAATGGAAGTTCTGTTCATTCATCCAAGTTTGGCGCGCTGTCAATGTGGCTTGATGTTCTTTCCATGCAGCGATTGGGTCGTCATTATCAACTCTTGAAATTGAGAAAATGGCTTCTGCCAGAGCGGCTACTGCCTCATCATCACTCTTGTCGGGAAAGACTTGCTTCGCCCATGCAAGACCAGGGTAAGATACGATATTCCAATTTGTCACGAAATTAGTAATTGGCTCCATCGCTGGCTTAGCAGCCATCGACGTCGACTTTCCCGCTCTGGCTACTCGTGCAGGGTCTTGTTCGGCCAGAAGTAGAGGGTTAGCGGCTGATACAGCCAGCCTTGCAGTGTTGTCATTGTAGGCCTCTCCCATGGCCTTGAACATCCAATCAGGAGCGCGGTCAAGACTCTCATCGGTAGCGTGCTCATAACGGGTTAGTTGTAACTCATCATCGCTCAAAATCGTAGAGACAACCCCGGCTTCATTCTTGTAGGCTTCAGCAGAAATTCTGCGGATTAGTGGTAGGGCTTCAACCGGTCCTGTGATGATTAGATCTTGGCCGGGTTGTAGGTTAAGTCCGACTCGAATTGCTATCATTGCTAGGCGGTCTAGCATACTTGCTTCGAAGGGTAGGTCGTCATCCGGAAGGATATTCATAGATAGTGCAATGGTTTGATTCTAATTAATCCTTCAATCACTCTAGTAGACCAATGGATAGCCTGCGTTCTCTCAGAGAATCCCATACATCTCCATGGATGCAATCTCCACCTGGTTGGGAACCGTTTGATTTATTCTGCATCGAATGTCATAACTTGCTCTCCGTAGGACACGGATGGCGGTGCAGCCAAAAACGGCGCCATATTACTCATTAGTTCGTCAAACTGAGTTTGGGATGCTTCTAGAAGTTCCTTGCTTTCATAAGCAGCTACGCCCAACAACTCAGTTTCACTTATTCGAATTAGTCTACTAGTGACTAAACCTTTTATTTCACTAAAACTTTCTACGATTGATTCCATCGTTGCCATGGCTTGATCAAAGGTCCCTGATTGGATTGTTGCATGTGTTATTCGATAATACATGAAAACACCTCAGGTTGGATATCTTATTTATTATTGCACTTATGACGCTCGTTAGTGAATCCCCTGCCCTCTGACCTCGTTGCGCATCACAGATATCGTCCGACTGCGATACCCTCTGACAAGCGGACGCCTCAGACCCATCCAGAGCCCAGAAGGCCGCTCAACGCCAGAATTCCCCAGAGTACCAACGGGGGGGCGTTTTCCTTCCAGTTCATCGTCATCTGGGTCTTGCCTAAGTTCCACTCCAGGCCCTGCGCGCATATGATGACGAACCAGACCCATACCGGGCCGGCGATCACGACAGCCATCCTGGCCATCGCCTCACCCTCCAGCAAGAACGCCGTACCAAGCATCGTGACTGTTGTAAGGAGGAACCAGCCGCTAACGAGCCTGTTCGTGTCATCCTCCCACTCTGTGGGTAGGATAACCCCCACAAGGGCGTGCACGACCGCGACGAGAACCAGCCATATCTGGGGATCAAGGATAGTGTCGATCACGCTACTCATCCTCCATGTTCCAGCCGAGCGCGCCAGTCAGGGCTGTCATGCCCCAGAAGATCAGGGGGGGCACGTTGTCGGCGAAATCGAACGACTGCGTGGCGGCATCGGTCGTGTACGTTATCTCGAGGCCCAGCGCTATGCACACCACGAACCAGACCCAGATCGGCCCGGCTATCACTGCGGCTAGTCTGGCTTGGGCACGCCCAGTGGTCAGGAATGCCGCGTAGAGCATGTAGGCGGTTATGACAAGCATCACGCCGGCTATCATCAGCTCGTTGTCATTGTCCGGGTCCATTGGCATGAGCACCCCGATGAAGGTGTGGCCGAGCGCGTTGACTATCAGCCACCACTTCGGGTTCATCGCCTCTTTCATGTAATCCAATTCACTTATCCTCCTCTAGATGCATGTATGCCCTAGACCCATCAGCCCCAAAAGGGTACCCTAGATGATGGCCATAAGAACCACGGAAGAGGATGGCTTTCGTGAAAACCATAATTAGACTTGAGTTTGACCGCATCCCATGGAAGCAAAAGAAATCCTGACACCAAAGAATATGCTCGTGGCGCTTGGAACAGTAGTGATTGTGATGTCTTTCTACGGAATGGCCAACGGAGACAAGTGGGCGGAATTAGGCTGGGGCGAGGATAACGTTCTGGCCCATGACGAGGCATACGAGGAGATGTGGGCATTGCACCTGATGCCACTTGGGGTTATGGCTATCATAACCGGAATGGTCGTGACGGGTAAGGAACTGGCAAGAATGGCCATGTTCGCCCCCGTCGTGTTGGTCAATATCTTTGTAGGCATGATGATTCTTGCCAGTGATAATGGTTATTCAACGGACCCTCCAGGAGGCATTTCCGGGATGTTGGCAGTCGTTATGATAATCACAGTGATCCTCACTTGCTCATCTGGATTTATGCACAAGGACGATTGAGCAAGTGATTGGGAGTTCTGTCTAGGCACCTCTGAACCTGTCAGAGATGTTACCAAGGACTACCAAGCCTCCGAATCCTCCGACAATCAGACATGCTGCGGGGAATATCGTCTTGGCCAGGGGGCCGTATGGCTCCACCAGATAGACCCCGACGATGAGGCCTATCAGTCCCGTTACAAAGGGTATCAGGTGATAACCCCATGGGACGTTATCAGCGAACCTTTCTTCCATAGGTAACTTTACGGTGGTCGCACAAATTAATTTTTGTCAGACTCAATGGGTTGCTATGGGAGCCCCACTGACCACAATGCGTATCACAGTTGGTCGAAGGGGACTTCCGACTCCTCCCCCGAGCCCAAGTGCTTGATCTTGACAATCCTCTGTGACCACTCGTCCGGCATCACCATCACAAGCCTCTCTGCCCCGAGCCTCTCTGCGTGCTTGAACACCCACTTCATCTTCTTGTCCTCCAGTACGAGGTCTGCGCTCCTCCCCCCTGACCTGATGGCGGATGCGACCTCCATGGCAGCCTCCCTCAACCCGGCGCCCATTCCGAACACGACGTCCTGGACCCCATGGGGGGTGTCCGGGACCAGCCCCTTCTCGCGGAGAAGCTCCATCACCACCATGTCCCCGAAGCCGAAGCCTGTGGCTGGCAGGTCCTTGCCTCCCAGCGTTCCGATGAGCCTGTCGTATCGACCGCCTCCGCAGACAGCCCTCAGTTCGCCCGCCCTGTCATGGGCCTCGAAGACCGGGCCCGTGTAGTAGGCCAGGCCCCTTACCACCGATGCGTCCAGCTCCACCCACTCTCCGATCCCGTAGGACTCGAACAGGGAGAATACAGCACTGAGCTCCGAGACCGCATCGCTGGAGTTCCCCAGGGCCCCTTCCAGGTCGCCCATGTTCTTGATCCCCAGGACCGACTGTATTGTGGAGATGGCAACGGGGTCCAGGCCCAGCTCGGTCAGTTGCGCCTCGATGGCCTCGGCCGGTAGCTTGTCCATCTTGTCGACGATGATGCAGGTCTCGGAGAAGGCGTCCCCGGTGACCCCGAGCGATCCCAGTACCTCCTCGAGCACCTTCCTGCTGCTCACCCTGATGACCAGGTCGTCGGAGGATAGCCCAACGCTGCGGAAGAAGTGGACGAGGACGGAGACTATCTCCGCGTCTGCCTCGATGCCCTCCGCTCCCCATATGTCGACGTTCCACTGGTAGTGCTCGCGCCCTCGGCCCCTCTGGGTCCTCTCGTAGCGCCAGCACTGGGGTATGGAGTACCACTTGATCGGGAGCGCGAGGGCTCCCGAGCGGGCCATCACCATCCTGGCGAGGCTCGGGGTCATCTCCGGCCTGAGCGCCACCTTCCTGCCTCCCTTGTCCTCGAAGTTGTACAGCTGCTGGGTGATCTCCTCGCCTGACTTCCGGGTGTAGAGCTCCTCGGTCTCGAGCACCGGGGCGTCGTACTCCTCGAACCCGTGGGAGCGCGCGGCGCTGTGGAACTTCTCGAAAAGCCAGTTCCTGACCCTCATGTCCTCGGGGTAGAAGTCCCGGGTGCCTCGAACGCCCTGTGTCACGGTCCCGCCAAGAACGGGACCACTTCAAGCCCTACGTCGTTCCCTGAACGCATCGAGCCTTTCTTTGCGGGTAATCCTCCCATCGGCGAGCGGGAACGCGTAGTACCTCAGGGCCAGGAAGGTGAGGAATCCGAAGGCGGAGGTGTTGACCACCCAAGACACCAGCTGGCTCATCCCCATTACCTCGATCATGACGTGGAATGTCATTGTCGAGACCGCCCACAGCGTCCCGTAGACTATCATCAGCTTGGTGAAGCTTGACCGGACCTCCGAGTCGGACTCGAAGGTTATCCACCTGTGCAGGGCATAGCCCTGGATCGAGCTGATCAGGAAGGAGACGGCCCATGAGACGGTCTCGGCGTACGGCGTCCAAGTGTTGTAGTTGTAGAAGAAGAGGTACAGGGCAGCGAAGACTGCTACGTTGAAGCAGCCTACAGTGCAGTACATCGCGTACTCCCTGATCATCTTCGTCCAAGGGTAGTCATCGCTGAACATCATCAGGCAGACCCCGTCCAGTCGGAGAGCGTGTGAGCAATATGAACGGGTACGTCCTCAGCCAGTAGGCCGGGGCCCTTCTCCCCCGCTGCCCTCGAGCCGGCCTCCCTCAGTAGTGCGCAGCCCAGCCTGGCTGCAGGCCAGGGCGACATGCCCTGGGCCAACAGCCCGCCGATAGCTCCGGCGAGCAGGTCGCCAGTTCCGCCCACGGCCATCCTTGGGTGTCCGCCCCTGGCCGATGCGTTTCTCCCGCCCGGTCCTGTCAGCAGGTCCTCCGGACCCGTGATCACTATCGTGGCGTCCTCCTCCAGGCATTCAGACAGGGCCTCCTGAGGCTCGGCCCCCTCCAGCCATCTGGATGCCTCTGCCCCGTGCGGGGTGGCTACCCCGGTCATCCCTCTGAGCCACTTCCCTCGGGGGAGGGCGCCTACGGCATCGGCATCCACGACGATTGGGATTCCCTGCTCCGTCGTCATCTCCAGTATCGCCTTCACGGCCTCTATGGTTCGCTCGTCCCTACCAAGGCCCGGGCCTATCACGATCGAGTCGGGTGTCCTTCCGGACTGGGTGAACGCCTCTATCGACGCTGTGGAGGACATGGTCAGGAAGTCTGCGTCGGGGAGCTCCTCCGGGATGATGCTATTGGGCCACTCGCACCTGCTCGCTGCATTCTTGGGCATGGCAACGTGCACTAGGTCGCACCCGCTCCGGGCCGCTGCCAGCCCCGACAGTATGGGGGCGCCGTGGTATGGCCCCCCTCCAATCACCAGAAGCCTGCCGCGGTCGCCCTTCCTGGCTCTTGGCTCAAGCGAGGGGTAGCGCTGGGAGTCGCCTGGCCCGCAGTCCTGGACCTCGGGCGGCCATGGTAGGTCCGAGACGAGTATCGCGCCGCAGTCCTCCTGGCTCATCCCCGACTTCGTGGAATGGAAGGTGAGTGTCCTGGAAGCTCGCAGGCAGTCGGGCCCCCCCATCCCGGTTGGGATATCGCATGCCAGAACGGGCGCGCCCTGTGACCTGGCCCAATCTGACATCTCCGAGATCGGCCCCCTGAGGGGGGAGCCGGGGCCGTCTCCTCCCGCACCGAGCATGCAGTCGACGATCAAGTCCCAGGTCCCCTCAGGCCTGGATGGCCATACATGGACCCCCCGGGACTCCTCGGCGATCGACCTGGCGTGCGATGACGCGTCCGTGTTGGATTTGGGGCGGCTCGCCACGACCGCGGATCTCCCCGACAGGGACCCGGAGCACGCTGCGATGAACCCGTCGCCCCCGTTGTTACCCGGGCCGCACAGGAACAGGACCATTCCTGTGGTCATCGCGGAGGCCTCCCTCGCAAGGCTCTCCCCTGCTGCCCTCATCAGGTCGATCTCCTCGACGCCAAGGCTGACCGCGTTGCCGTCGAAGACTGAGACCTCGTCCCAGTGCATCGTCCAGCGGGAACGCTCTTGCATGGGCACCAACGCACCTAGGCGACTTCCGCGTCCACAGGCTGGCTACTGGGGGCGGCCTCGTAGTCGTATGTGGCATCCCACCACCCGTCCGGGGGCTCCTCCCCGACGACCACGACGAATGGATCGTCCCCTCCCGGGAGCATGTCGATCGGGACCTCGGCGCCCTCTGGGACGTTCCTGAACACGGGCCGGGTGATTAGCAGCCTGTTGAATCCGATGAAAAGTGATGCGGTGACGCCCCAGAAGAGAAGGATGATGGTTATCCCGTTCGGGTTGGACGGGTTCCATGGGTCATCGACGTTCGCCAGGAGGTCCACGAAGTACGAGAGCATCAGTACGCTGAACATGATCGGGAACCCCAGGTACATGATGACGTCCCACCACCTGCCGATCCACCAGTCATTGTCCCCGGTGTTGATGAAGTCGTCACGGAAGGAGGAGACCCCGTGGTCCAGGTAGTCGCGGAAGCTGAATCCCTCGACCCCGTTCTCTGCCTTCCATGCCTTGTACCTGGACCACCCGTAGTTCCAGATCGTGTATGCCATGAACAGGCCGCTGAACATCAGCCCGTAGCCCCAGATGTGGTCCTGGACCTCCAGGAACTGCGGGAAGCGGACCCCCGTGGTCGGATCCATCTTGATCCATAGCGCGGCACTGGGGAGGCCGAAGAGGAAGATGGCCAGGCCAGTGAGGGCCACCGACCGCTCCCGGTCGTACCCGTGGTCGACGAAGTTCCTCACGCACAGCTCGACGGTGGATATCATCGATGTCAGGGCCGCGAAAGAGAGTGCCAGGAAGAAGACTGCCACCATTATCAGCTGCACCACAGGGCCGCCCGGAGCCTGTGCGAACACCTCGGGCAGGACTAGGAAGGTGATGGCGGAGCTGCCCCCGCTTACCGCGCCCAGTGGGTCGTCCGAGACCGAGAACACGGCCATCATGACCGTGAGCCCGGCGATGATGCTGATGCTGTTGTTCGCCAGGCACATGGTGGCAGCGTTGAGCGTGGTGTCCTCGTCCTTCCTCATGTAAACCGAGTACGTGATGGCCATCCCCATGCCAGCGGAGCATGACCAGGCAGACTGAGAGAGGCCGTTTATCCAGGTCTCGGGCTGCACCAGGTACTCGGGCTGGATGCTGAACATGTAGATGAAGCCGTCCAGCGACCCGTCCTTTACGTCCATCACGAAAGACAGGAACAGCGCTGTGAACAACAGCACGAAGAGCGATGTCATGAGGGTTACATTCGCCTTCTCGATGGCCTTGGCACCTCCCCAGATGGCTGCAAGAGTGATCATCACGGTGATCCACTGGAAGAATATGACCTGCATCGGATTCTCGAGGAACGTGTTCCAGACCTCTATTGTGTCAACTCCCTGGGAGAGCCCTCCTCGCAGGGCTATCTGGAAGTAGTTCAGGCACCACCCGGTTACTACCGCGTAGTAGAATCCTATTGCGACGTTTATCCATGCCGTCCAGAGGCCCATCCATGCGAATCTCCTTCCCGCGAAGATCCGGAACGTCCCCACGGTCCCCACCCTGCTGCGCTTGCCAAGGGCGAACTCGGCGATGATCAGCGGGACGGACCACAGGAACAGGAATATCAGCCACGGGATCAGGAACGAGCCTCCCCCGTTCGCACCAACCATCCTCGGGAACCTCCAGATGTTCCCGGTCCCAATCGCCGCGCCTATCGTGGCGAAGATGAGGCCGAGTCTCCCGCTGAACTGGTCGCTCGTGTTCTCCGTCTCGGCGCCCATGGTGAGGCCTCACTTCCCCTTCTCGAGAATCGTTATGGGTTGGGGTTCGATTTCTTCCGGCATCCCCAGAATCCTATCGTCCTCTGAGAACATCTCCCTGAGGGTGAAACCGAGTCCCCCCCACACCATTGTGGCAATCACCAGGAACATTAGGATGCTCAGTACCGCGTCTCCGAAGGCTGCCCTGTATGGTATGGACAACTCGTAGTAGTTGCCTCCCTCCTCGACCGTGGGGTAGCTGAACGGGAAGGCTCCGTTCGCGGTGCCCAGCATCGCCTTGTACTGTATCTTGCCTACTGACGTGTCCGGAAGCGGGATGTCCCCGACCATCTTGGTCCCGTTGGAGCCGTCAAGCAGTTCGCACAGCTCCGTAGTCTCCCTGAATGCGGACATCTTCCACGGAACTTCGACCCACTCCGTGGGACCGAAATCGTTCTGCTGCCTGGTCGGCTCGACGAATCTCCACATCAAGTGGGACTTGTTTATGTCTGGGGTGAATGGGAAGGTCGGGTCCAGACAGAGCCCTATCGGGATGTCCCCGCTGGTGGGGACCCGGACGTCAGCGGGTTGCTGGAGGTGCTGCGTGGCTGTGGTGTTCTGGATTCCGACTATCGCTCTGTAGCGGGGGTCGTCGGCCATCTCAACCATGTAGAAGGGAACGCCGAGGTTCCTCACTGCGATGTGGGCGATGTCCTCTGGGTACTCGTGGAACGCGTTGCCTATCTCCATGGTGTAGCAGTACGAGTTGTGCACGCCGTAGTGCCAGTCGCAGAAGTCGCCTGTCGTCGGATAGAGGTCTGAGGACTGCATGGCCGCGTAGTCGGTCATCTGACCCATCTTCTGCCCGTGGTAGACCAGGTACTCGTCATCCGTGGTGTAGCAGTCGGAGCAGTGTCCCCAGGGCCAGAGGACTAGCTCGGAGAATGAGTGCCATGTCAGTGTTGACTTGAAGTCCGAAGCGCCGTTCATGTCATCGTCGTTCATCTCGGTCATGTCCTGGATGAACTTGGTCTCAGGCTCGGTGTTCCCCCCCATCCAGTCCTCGTCGATCTGCCCGTCCGCATCGTCGTCCTTGCCGTCGACGTGGTCCTCGTTGACGAAGCCGTCACCGTCGTTGTCCTCCAAATTGACGGGTCCGTTGTAAACGTCGTTGTTGGGCCCGCTAGAGTAGCAAAATCCAGGGAAAATCGGACCGGTTGCTCCCAAGGGGGCTCCCCACTCGAACTGGTAGTTCCTGTTCAGGTCGACGCCGTCGCAGCTTGGATCCACCGATTCGTCGACATCGGGAATCGGGGTGACTCCGGTGTGGGTGTTGTCTCGTAGGTTCTTCCTCCAACCACTCCGGTAACAGTTCTCCCATGCGGTCTCCCCGCAGAACTCCTCCATGTCGTAACGGTGGCCGTCCGTGTTCAGCATCGGGATCAGGTAGATCTCGCGTGTGTTGACCATGTCAGTGATGAACTGCTCGCTGAAGTCCTCGTCCACCCCGAGGTCGCCGGGCCCGCAAGGGTTGCCGTCCCCGTTGCTATCCTGGAATGAGAGATTGAGCCCGAGGCAGTCTCCGTCGTTGTCAATTCCGTCCCAGCCGTCCTCGTCGATGAGCCCGTCCCCGTCGTTGTCTATTCCCGCCTTTCCATAGTAGAAAGCGACAGTTTCTAGGAATAACATGGGGACCTGGACGGACATCCACTCCCTCGCATGATGATTCCCGACCAGCATTACGTCGGGACGGTCAGCGTAGTTCCCGTCATCCCCGTTGAAGTCGTTGTACTCCCCCCCTCTCACGTTTGAGGTGATCTTCATCCACGGACTGGGGTGGTTGTAGTACCATCCCTCGTAATCGTTCGAGGTGGTCATCTCCCCCCTTGCGTTCATACCTCCGAGGAGCCCCTCGTGGAACTGGAGGAAGTCCGGGTAGTAGGCGGCTAGCGTCTGCATCCTCTCCTTCATCGAGAAGTAGTCGTAGTACTCCCTGAACTGGAGTTTCTCGTAGTCCCCGTGGGGCCCCCAAGGGAAAACCTGGTTCGCGTATTCGGTCGACCAGATGTCCTCAGGGGAGTATCCAGTTCCAACATCCTGAGCGGACGCGACTGGCGCAAGAGCGACTGGCGAGAGCATGCATAGCAGGAATGGGAGGAGCATGGCTGTCACTGGGGCGCCCGGGTTATTCCAGGCGTTTCCGCGGCTCTCCTCGGGACGGTGGCTTGTCATACTAATTTCAGCGGGGGAACCCTCCGTATTGAATCGTACGGAGTCCGGTCCGTAGGACCGAGATGTCTTTTATGGGAGATACCCCTTCCGAAAAATCATGACAATTGGCGATGATATAGCCGACCAACTGGCCGGGGAAGAGGCGATTTACGACTTTTCCACCTTGGGATTGGGGTTCCTGATTCTACTAATCGGAGTTTCGACTTCAGCTGGTTTGGTATCGAGGAGAATACTATTCCCGAGGATAATGGATCTGTTCTCGAAGACCGAGAGGATCGACGGAAGGACTCTTTTCGCACCTCGGTCCTTAGGATGGATGATCGGGCTTCTGGTAATGTGGCAATCGTTGGACTGGTTGTTGGAGAACGTGTCGGTATCCGGAGGTGAGTTCATCTGGAACAACAGCGTGATGGAAACTGTAAGTGAGATTTCTAGGGCGGGTTTCGTAATCCTGATGCTAGTCGCAGCTTACAGGCTAGTGGACTATCTTGACGCATTCATCGTAGTCGAAGGGGACGACATGGCTGCCAGGAGATCTCTGGCTAGCGTCGCCGAGGCAATAGGACGGCTTGCCGTGGTGATAGTGGGTGCTTTCGTCCTTGCAGGACTGGTCGGACTGAACCTGAATGGGATGATAGCAGGCCTGGGAATCACTGGCCTTGCACTGGCCTTGGCCGCCAAGGACTCTGTGGCAAACATATTCGGGGCGATTTCGATTATCATAGATCAGCCCTTCAATGTCGGGGACTGGATCATCGTCGAGGATGTGGAGGGCGAAGTGATTAGCATTGGTCTTAGGACTACCATGATTAGAACTGGGAACGATACCATCGTCACGATGCCGAACTCCAACATCACTAACTCGCCTGTCGAGAACTTCACAATGAGGAGGTTCAGGAGAATTAGGCCATCCTTCGAATTCGAGGAGGATAGCGAGGAGGAGGCACTGAAGAAGTTCTGCCATTCGCTATGCGAGAGGGTTCTCGCGGATCCCCGAGCCACAAAGAACGAGGACTCGTGGGTGAAGATAACCAACAGCTTGCCACCCAAGATGACGGTGTCCTGCAACTTCTACTGCCAGTCTAGCGCAAAAGTCCAGAGAGAGTTCACAGAAGACATCCTACTGATGGGACGTTCGATTGGAATGGAGTGCGGACTGACGTTCCATGAGCCTAGAAGAAGGACCTAGTCAGGGGTTACTGGATGAGCAATCTAATTCTAATCAGGCATGGTCAGTCCGTGTGGAACGCTGCCAATCGCTTCACGGGATGGACTGACGTTGAGCTCTCCGAGGTTGGAATCTCCGAGGCCGAGGAAGCGGGCCGAAGCCTGAGTTCTCACAGGATTGACGTAGTCCACACCAGCGATTTGATCAGGGCGCAGAGGACTGCTGAGATCATCATGAGCCTGAATGAGTCATCCGAGGGATACTCAACCAAGTTCGACTGGAGGCTCAACGAGAGGAACTACGGTTCTCTGCAGGGGCTGAACAAGGCAGAGACTGCAGAGAAGTTCGGAGCAGAGCAGGTCCACGTTTGGAGGAGGTCGTTCGATGTGGCACCTCCTGACGGTGAGAGTCTGGAGATGACTGCTGAGAGGACCATTCCTTACTTCGAAGAGGAGATCCTGCCGGACCTGCAAGCCGGGAAGGGCGTGCTTGTCTCGGCTCATGGCAACTCACTGAGATCTATAGTGATGCACATCGAGAACATTTCGCCCGAGGACATAGTGTCCTTGGAAATACAGACTGGTTCTCCCATGTTCTACGAGTTCGAGGGTGGAGAGATCAGTAGAACCGGTTGAATGGGATCTCGGGCGCGGGGGACCGGCTCCGATAGAGCTTCATGAGGCCAAAGCTCAATGCTATGGCTGCAATAGGGAGTGGGAGCTCCCCTGCTGACGGGGGGAATGAGCTGACCAGCGAGAAGACCCCTATGGATCCTGCCATCATTGAGAGTGCTCCGAACGTCCTGTTGTTGAACATCCTCTTCTGATACCTTGGAACGTAACCAATCAGGTTGGTGGCCGGCTGGGGGGCCCCTGACTGGTGTGAGACGGCCTCTATCACATCGAGGAGGCACTGCTCGTACTCCCATATCGCCAGGCCTCCCCTGTGGGCTCGTACTCCCATATTGCTAAGCCTCCTCGGTGAGAGTATAGCACCCAGTCAGATGACCAGTTTTCGGGTGCGCTGCTCCTCCATCCCTCGATCAGAGATGACCTCATTTCCACGATGTCAAGGTCCGATTCTGTTTCGTAGAACGCCCTCGAGAGATCGTGGGCAACTGAGGCCAGGTCCCTGATTGCGGGGAACTCACATTTCGCTGGGAAAAGTGCGGAGTGCAGTCTCGGTCTGGATATCCTGATCCTCCCCCCATGGAAGTCTGCTAGGCCCACGTCACCTAGTCCTAGCATGCATTCCGAGTCCCTGGAATGAGGGACCCTCCAAACCGAATTCGATCGTAGGAGCTCTTCGATGCCCGCGACCCTTTCGTTCCATCTGTTCGGGTCTGGAGGAGTAGTCCTGACTGACTCGACATGCTTGTGGTATCGTCCGAGGGAAATTCCACACTCCCTGAGAGTCTCGGTCGCAGATTCTTGGTCTCCATCGGTTAGTGCCCTAGTCAGTGCATCCCTGGAGCTTTCCTCGCTGCTGCTCTCCTCCCAGATCAGTATCAAATCGCCACCCTCCCACGAGAACCCACCACAGGGAGCGTCGCATACCTCGGACGAAGCGTCGATTCTGCGCCTGAGCAGACCGTCCGACCCCCATGGCAGGAACTCCGCGATCCAATTCGAGTCCCCGCTTAGTCTGGCAATCGGGCCTCTGTCGTTCTCCGATAGAGAGACAGAGGACAGGGATGATGGATCTGGAACCTTCCCCCATGATGTCAAGTCGGAAATTGCTTCCTCCCACTCGGAGATGCCATCGATGGGTATCGGCTCGACCAACTTGCAACTCATTCCGATACCAGCAAAGGAGCGAGGCTCAAAGCCCGATGGGGCTTCTGAGTCATCTATGACTTCTTTCATGGCCGCAGGCCTCCATTTCCTCTCCCAGACAGACATGTTCCTCAGACCTAGGAAAGGGTCCGAGGCTTCATTGAATCGGTCTCCGAAGCCTTGAACCATGCAGCCTCGAGCGAGCCCCGTGGAGAAGCAGGTATCTGAGCTGCCCCTTGCCGTCGACATGGATGGTACTCTGATACTTACCGACATGAGCTGGGTCAGCATCAAGAGAGTCCTGCTGAGGCGGCCGTGGATAATTCCCGGAATGATAGCCAAGGAATTGACGGGAAGGAGGGCTCAGTGGAAAAGAGACCTAGCTGAGAGGTTGGTCTTCGACCCATGCGAACTGGAATACCACAGGGAGTTCCTAGACTGGCTAACTGGTCAGCAGGCCAAGGGCAGGACGCTGGTTCTGGCTACGGCGTCGGACAGAATCATTGCAGAGCAAGTTGCTGGTCATGTCGGATTGTTCTCGGATGTAATGGCATCCGACTCAACTTTCAATCTCAGAGGTGAGAAGAAGGGGGAGGCACTCGCATCCAGGTTCGGTGAGAAGGCTTTCTCTTACGCTGGAAACAGTAAGCACGACATCCCAGTGTGGAAGCACGCCGGAGAGGTGATTGTGGTGAATCCAGAAAGGGGTCTGCTGGACAAGGTAGGGGATTCTGCAGACATAATTTTCGAATAGGTCATTACTGGTTAGTAGTCATAACGTTGGTACTGCCCGGGCACAGTAATGGGAAGGGGGAGGAAGAGCGCGGGTCGATTAATCGACAACATAGCCAAGGGACTACTCAGATTCCGTATTATATCGGTTCCAGCGAGGCTCATTTCCAACTCACGGCTAGCTTGGAGTTTCGTGTCAAGATTAGATAGAGTTCGAGTCAAGAGGCAAAGGGACAGAATCTCTAGAGGAGGGCTTCCGAAGCATGTCTCCATCATCATGGACGGAAATCGCAGATTCGCTTTGAGCCTCAGTATTGGGACTGAGATAGGACATGTCCACGGTAAGGAGAAGCTGAAGGAAGTGATGGATTGGATAATGGATTTAGGGATACCATACCTGACGGTGTACGCGCTTTCGACGGAAAATCTCTCCAGCAGAGAGGAGGATGAGTTGGAGTCGCTATTCGACTTGTACGTGGCAGGTCTGAATGAGATTTCAGAAGATGAGAGGATTCATTCCGAGGGAGTCAGAGTTAGGGTTGTAGGGAGAAAGGAAGAGCTCCCGGAGAGGGTGAACGAGGCAATAAGAAATGCAGAGGATAGGACCGGCGGTTACTCCAATTTTACCTTCACGGTTTGCCTGGCTTATGGTGGGAGGGAGGAGATTGTCGATGCAGTGAAGGAAATTGCTTCCGACCATGCGACTGGCGAATTGTCATTGGATCAGATTGACACAAATGAGATCTCGAGTCGTCTTTACGACGCAGAAATTCCAGATCCCGACCTGGTAATACGAACGAGCGGAGAAGAAAGGGTCTCGAACTTCCTGCTTTGGCAAATCGCTTACTCTGAGCTCTACTTCACTGACGTTCACTGGCCTTCGTTCTCTAAGGCGGTTCTGTATGAAGCGATAGAGACCTACCAGAAGAGGAGGAGAAGGTATGGCGGATGAGGGGGGCTACAGAAATCCCGCGCTCGCGGTGGATGCCGTCTCTGTAAGGGAGGGACCGCGCGGACTCCAAGTTCTTCTGATCACAAGGGGCTTCCCGCCTTATGAGGGGAGGCTCGCATTTCCGGGGGGTTTCGTGGAAAGGGGTGAGGACCCAGAAACTGCAGTACTGAGAGAGTTGAGCGAGGAGACTGGAATCGAGGGAAGTAACCCTGAGCTATTCGCTGTTAGGGGAGACCCAAACAGAGATCCAAGAAAGCATATCGTCTCTATCTTCTACCGGGTTAGAGTCGATCCGGATACCATTCCTGAGGCCGGGGATGATGCCAGAGATGCCGAATGGATAGATCTTGAAGGCCTGGTGGCTGAACAATTGGCTGGAGACCATTACTCAATCATCGAGAAGCTACGCAAGTAAGCCTATACACAGCACTCCTTACACACCTGGGATAAACGTCAAAGACCACATATGGCTATCCGGTCAGATAGATGTCGAATCAGGCGATGACATAGCGTCGCAAACGACCGGGACTCTGTCCAAGATTGATGATCTACTAGCAGCTGCAAACAGTTCCAAAGCCGATTTGGTGAAAGTTACAATCCTTATGACGGACATAGATTTCTATGGAGAAATAAACGAAATTTACTCAGATTGGCTGGGAGATACGATCGCTCCAGCAAGGGCGGCATACGAGGTGCCGAAGCTCCCTGGTGGGGCATTGGTGGAGATAGTTTGCGAGGCTTTCAGAAACTCAGGAGAGTACAGGACCGATCTCCCAGCGGAACTAGAGGAGGCCTTGGTTTAGTCGATGACTAGCCAAGAGGAAATTACAGCCTGGAACCAGGTTCAGAATAAGTTGGAATTATCATGAGCGTTTTCAAAGCGTATGACATTAGAGGAATTGCAGGAAGTGAGCTTGACACAGAATTCTCGGAAAGGCTAGGCAGGGCGATAGCGACTCACTTAGACGCGGATTGTGTCTCGGTGGTCAGAGACATCAGGGATTCGAGTCCGGACTACCACGAGGCCTTCGTCAGGGGCCTAATTACTTCGGGAGCAGATGTTATTGATCTGGGGATATCAACAACCGGGGTGCTGTATCGTTCGACAGTAGATCTTCCAGTGGATGTCGCCGTTGCGATTACTGCTAGTCACAACCCCCCTGAGTATAATGGATTCAAGATTTGCAAAGGGAAGATGCCTCTGGGAGGAGAAGAGTTGCAAGAAGTTAGGAAGACATTCGAAGAAGGTAATTTCAGGGAAGGGAGTGGCAATTACAGAATCATGGACTCATACGAGGAAACGTATGTCCAGTCAATCCTTGACAGCGTTGGAAGCCTATCTCGTGACATTAGAGTGGTTTTGGACTGTGGGAATGCAGTACCGGGACCCCTGGCAGTCAAAGTTCTGGAAAGGCTAGGAGTGGATGTAATACCGCTCTACTGCGATTGGGACAACTCGTTCCCAAATCATCCCCCGGATCCAACTAGGCAAGAGAACATGAAAGATTTGGGGAGAGCTGTTCTAGAACATGGTGCAGAGTTTGGCATAGGGATGGATGGAGATGGAGACCGCCTAGGTGTGGTTGATGAGAATGGCCAGTTCATACACCCTGATCGACTGATGGGAATTTTCGTACAGGAAGTTCTCTCGAAGCTTCCTGAAAATTCAACTGAGGAGCAACGCACTATTTTCTTCGACGTGAAGTGTAGTATGGCTTTGGAGGAGGCAATAGAGGAACTGGGAGGAGTACCTAAGATGGTGAGGACTGGTCATACCTTCATGAAAAAGGAATTGAGGGAATTCCCAGGCTCTCCGATGGCCGGGGAGATGTCTGGTCATTTCTTCATGAACGACCACTGGGACGGGTTTGACGATTCGATCTACTGTGCTGCAAGGCTTCTGAGCATAATTGGTATGGACCCACCTCCAGAACTAGGAGGCCCTAAATTCTCCGAGAGGTTCGACTTTTTGCCAGAATATCCAACTACTGATGAAGGAAAGGTCCCTCTGGTCGGTGAAAGAGAAGAGGTAATGGAAGCGGTGGTTTCGGCATTCTCGGACATGTCCACATCTACAGTGGACGGAATTAGGGTGAGGTATGATGATGGTTGGTATCTGTGCAGGCCAAGCAACACAGAGCCGATACTTGTAATGAGGGCAGAGGGCCGTAACCAAGAGGCATTGGATCACATTCTCTCTGATGTTGGAAGGAGGATCGGGGATATAGTCGATCTGGAGAAGCTGAAGTAGCCTACTAAACCGATTCTCTTATGCGAATCTCCCAAGTGGCTGCGACGCTGCCACTGTAGCTTAGACTGGTAGAGCGTCTGATTCGTAATCAGAAGGCCGGGAGTTCGAATCTCCCCAGTGGCTCCACATTGAGACTGTAAGAAAAGTGTTAGCCGAACTTCAGGAAAGACTCCTTCAGAGAGGCGATTACAGGCATTGGTTCCCCAGACAGGAAGCTCATGGTTGATCCCCCTCCAGTACTGTTGTGTGAGACTAGAGAGGAAACGCCCCTGCTATTGACCAGGGCACTGGTATGACCGCCGCCGATTATGGTCATTGCATCTGTCTCAGTACACATATTGAGAATCTCTATTGTACCAAACGCGAAGTCGGGGAGCTCAAAGTAAGATGCTGGGCCGTTCCATAGAATGCATCCTGCATTCTCAACTAATGGCTTCAGAGATGCTAGAGTCTGAAGTCCGATGTCATAGATTGGATCCTCCGTAGGTAGATCTGAGACCGACAATGGCCTTCTGCTACCCTCTGATTCAACTGCTACGTCAATTGGAAGGATTATCTTCTCAGGGTTTTCTAAGAATATCTTCTTCCCAGTTTCCCATGCAGTTTCAAAATCGCTGCCAAGGGTGGTTCTGATGAATTCCTTGTTCCTATCGCCAATATCGTTTCCTGCGACCCATAGCATTAGATTCCCGGTAACTCCTACGAACGCAATCTTATCCACCTGGCCCTTGGATATCAGATTCAAGGCAACCCTGACTGAATCGTCGCATTTTGCTCCTCCAAGGATTGCAAGGTATGGATTGGGAGGATTCCTCAGTGCCGTCCTCAGATTCCTGATCTCTCTCTCCATCAGAGTTCCAGCCACACAAGGAATGGAGTTGGTGAATCCGGTAAGCGTGGGAGACCTGCGATGAGCCGCTGCAAATGCATCCGTGACGAGCAGGTCAGAAACCGAGGATAGTCGGGACACCAGTGAAGTGTCTTCGGTCTGTTTGTTGGAATCATACTTAGTTCCATATTCCTCCTCATTCATCCTAACATTATCAAGGAAGATAATTTCACCATCGGAGAGAGACTTGATCGCTTCAACTGCTACATCCTCACAGATATCTGGAACGAATCGTATTTGTTTTCCGAGAAGTTTGGAGAGGCGGTCACAATGTTTCTGCATACTAGTGAAGTCGGATTTACCGGGTCTGGAC
>LUMT01000609.1_pt1 | contig 40618 bp, 45 predicted proteins | sample 729741 | NCBI WGS metagenome assembly LUMT01 (sample SAMN03860299, study PRJNA289734) | marine metagenome | biome: seawater column; feature: ocean; material: water; isolation source: Red Sea water column Station 192 - depth 50m | place: Saudi Arabia: Red Sea | collected 2011-10-15 | depth 50 m
TGGAAAGAAATGGGAAGAGACATCAAAGGATTTATGCTACAACCAGTTGGACCAGAAGCTTTAGGTTGGTTTCCAAAACCAATTAAAGATATGGCTGACTTTAGAAAATATAAATTCAGAACTCCTCCAGGAATTCCAGGACAAACTTACAAAGACATTGGTATAGCATCTGTTGCTATGGGTGGTGGTGATATTTTACCAGCACTTGAAGCAGGTACTATTGATGCAGCTGAGTGGTGTTGTCCAAAACCAGATTTAACATTTGGTTTTCAAAAAGTCTTAAAACATTACTACTTACAAGGATTACACCAAGTTGTAGTTAATGCAGACTTTTACATAACTGGAAAAACTTATAATGCAATGACGGCTCACGAGAAAAAATCTCTTGAAGTTGCTGCTAATGCATCACTAGCAAAATCTTTAAGCTACAGAATTTACGAAAACGGTAAAGCTTTACAAGAGCTTACTACTAAGCATGGGGTTAAATTAGAAGATACTCCATCTGATTATTTCGTAGAATATATGGCTGCAGCAAAAGCTACTTTAAATAAAAATGCTGAGAAAAACGCATTTTTCAAAAAAGTATATGACTCTATGAAAGAGTTTGCTGATGTTGCTGTTCCTTTCTGGAGCGGTGCTCAAATGTCAAATGCTAAGCTTGGAATGGCTCACGCAGCGACTTTGAAGTAAAAAAGTAATAACTTTTAAATTTAATAAGAGCGGACTTTACAGTCCGCTCTTTTTGTTTAAAATTCCTTTATGTCAGACAAACAATCAAACTTTGATATATCAGATGAAATGATTGCTGAGAGGCGAGGGACCTCTAATAAAATGCCTGAAAATATGCCATCATGGATGGCAAATACTATATTAAGAATAGATAAATTTAGTAAAATCGTTGGAAATATAGTTTGTTGGATTTTAATTCCATTAATTTTTGCAATGACTTACGAAGTCATTGCTCGAAAATTATTTTTAGCTCCTACAATTTGGGCTTACGATATAAGTAGATTTCTTTATGGTGCATTATTTATGCTAGGTGCAGCTTATGCTCTATCAAAAGGAGTTCATATTAGAGCAGATTTTTTATATAGAAATTTTAAAACTAAGACACAGGGTTTAATAGATTTTTGGTTATATATTTTATTTTACTTTCCAGGATTGCTTGTTTTTCTATACATGACAATCGGTTTTGTTGAAGAGTCTATTAGAAGAGGTGAAAGAGGCATGGATACTACTTGGATGCCTTTTATGTGGCCAATTAAAACATGCTTATTGGTTGGAATAATCTTTTTATTAATTCAAGGTGTATCAGAATTATTAAAAAGTTATTGGGCAAGTAAAAAAGGTGAATGGCCAGGGGAAAATAAATGATCGCAGAGTTAATTGATCCAGCAATATTAGGTTTTATTTTAGTTGGTGTAATGTTGTTTGCAATATTTGTTGGTTTTCCAATTTCATTCACATTAATTTTTTTAGGATTTGTTTTCGGATATTTAGGATTTGGAAAATTAGTTTTTTATTTAATGACGCTACAATTTTCCATGGTAATGACCGAACAAACCCTAGCAGCAGTTCCGCTATTTGTATTTATGGGTATAATGATGGAACAAGCTGGTTTAATGGAAAGATTATTTTCAGCTTTTCAATTAATGCTGGCTAAAGTTCGAGGCTCTTTATATTACGCTGTTTTATTTGTCTCAGTTATATTCGCAGCTGCAACAGGAATTGTTGGTGCCTCAGTTACAATTTTAGGAATTATGGCTGCAAAATCAATGAACCGTTCAAGTTACAATGTGAGACTTGCGGCTGGAACTATAACTGCTGGTGGAACTTTGGGAATATTAATCCCACCAAGTATAATGTTAGTTGTGATGGGTCCTATTATGGAAATTCCAGTTATTGACTTATTTGCAGCTGCAATTTTTCCTGGAATTTTATTAGCAACATTGTACGCAGCCTATACTACAATCAGATGTATGATGAATCCTGAGCTTGGGCCACCTTTACCAGAAGATTTGAGGGCCACAAGTATGAAAAAAGTTTGGATTGAGTTTTTCTTAGGTTTAGTACCTCCAGCGGCTCTAGTATTTGCAGCACTAGGAAGTATTTTGTTAGGATTTGCTACTCCAACAGAGGCAGCAGGATGTGGAGCAATGGGAGCGCTTCTATTATCGCTGGCTTACAAAAAATTAACCTTACCTAAATTACAAGAGGCTTTAGTTAAAACTTTGGAGATCACAGCATTAATTATGGTATTAGTTGCGGCCTCAAATTTTTTTGGAGCAGTTTTTGCTAGATTAGGCACTCCAACATTATTAACCGAATTTTTATTGGGTTTAGAAATGAACAAATATTTAATATTAGGTATGATAATGATAATGATTTTTTTACTTGGCTGGCCATTAGAATGGGTTCCTATTGTTATGATTATTATTCCTATTATTTTACCTTTAGTAGAAGCTTTAGGTTTTAATTTAACTTGGTTTGCGATCCTAGTAGCTGTTAACCTTCAAACCGCCTGGTTATCACCTCCAGTTGCATTATCTGCATATTTCTTGAAAGGAGTTGTGCCTGAATGGGACTTAAAAGATATATACCTGGGTATGATGCAATTTATGGTTCTTCAGATAATTGGCTTAATTATAATAATAATTTTTCCTAAAATTGTACTTTGGCTACCTTCCGTCTTATATGGACAGTGATTTATATATGAATAATATATAAAGGTGAGTCTCAATAAAGAAAAAATTGAATTATCTAACTGGGAGCTAGTTTCTGTAAACCCAAATAGCAAAAATTGGAATTGGACAGATATTTTTTGTTTTTGGTCTGTTGGCACCCAAAGTATAATTTCTTTTGCACTAATAAGTTCACTTTATCTTCTTTATGATTTGAATTTTTATGAAGTATTTTTTGGTACAATTATAGCATCTTTGTTAATTTGTTTTTTATCAAGTATTGTTGGATCACCATCTCAAAAACATGGCATACCTTTTCCTGTATTTTTAAGAATATCTTCAGGTTATTTAGGTGCAAAATATATTTCACTATTACGAGGAGTTGTTGGAATATTTTTTTTTGGAGTTCAAACTTATTTTATATCAAGGTCAATAGGTTACCTAATAAGAATTTCCCTTTTTAATATAGATAGCAATTTATTAAATAACGATATTTTTTTAATATTTTTTATGAGTATGAATTTAATAGATTGGATAGCTTTATTACTAACGTTGTTTTTACAATATTTTCTATTTAGCAGGGGACAAAAGTTGATTAGAAATATTATAAATTTTTCTGCATTATTTGTTTACTTTGGTCTTTTTTTATTTTTTGTAATTTTTTTAGCAGAGTCTGATTATTATGTGACAGATACACTTATTAGCCAACTTAATATAGTTAATGGTTTAGAAAACTTTAGAATGAAAAACACTCTAGGGGTTACAGGAACTTTTTTTGCTTATTATTCTATTTTAATTCTCAATTTTGGAGATTACTCTAGATATGTAAAAAATTATTCTGAATTACTAAAAGGTAATATAAGTTTAGTTTTAACCTCAATAATTTTTTCTTTTTTCGCATTATTTATTGTGACAGGATCTGATATATATTTTAAAACTAACTCTATAGAAATAAATAACCTGTTAACGAACCCAACAGATATTATTGGTAAAATAAACAATACTTACTTAACAGTTTCAGTTTTAATATTTATTTTAATCGCTTCATTATCGTCTAATTTAATTGCGAATTATATACCTTCTCAAAACGTTATATTAAATTTTTTACCAAAAAAAATGACATTAAAAACCTCTGGTCTATTCATAATATTTCTTGGTTTATTTGTTGCATTTTTATGGACACCTTTTTTTAGTCAAAATGGATCACTCTCGATTATAGATACTTTAGCCTGTTTTTTTGGACCTATATTTGGTGTTATGACAATTGATTACTACTACATAAAAAAAAAACAAATAATCAATAGCGATATTTTTTTTGCGAGACAAGAAAGTGTCTATATGTATTCAAAAGGCTGGAATTATAAGTCAGTATACTCAATATTAATTGGAACAGTTTTCGCATTTACAACTATTTGGAATTTTAGTTTTAATAATTATGAATCTTTCTCTTGGATAATAGGTTTAATCGTTTCAAGCATTATTTATTACTTATTAGCTAGTGAACAATGAATAAATTCGATTTAAAAAAAAGAGCAGCAATAGTTACAGGAGGAGCTCAAGGTTTTGGTTTAGATATAGCAAAAAGATTTCTTAAATCTGGAGCAAGAGTAATTATTTGGGACAATGACGAAAATGAGCTTAAAAAGCTTGAAAAAAAAATTAAAAATAAAAATTTACTTAAACAAATGGTTGACGTAACAGATCCTGAAAACGTTGAAGATGCTGTTAAAAAAATCACTAAAAATATTAAAATTGATATATTGGTTAATAGTGCTGGTATTACTGGTTCTACTACTGAGCTGTGGAAGTACGATTATGAAGAATGGAAAACAATTGTTGATATAAATTTACACGGAACTTTCAATTGCTGTAAGGCAGTAGTTCCACATATGATAAAAAAAAATTATGGGAGAATAGTTAATATAGCTTCAGTTTCTGGAAAAGATGGTAACGCAAAGGCATTTTAAATCAAATGTCTAAGGAACATGTAAAAAGAATGCTTTCAAAAGTTCCAAGAGCAAGATTTCTTAAATTAAATGAGCTTTCATCAATGGTATGTTGGCTTTCATCTGATGAAAACTCTTTTTCCACCGCCGCAGTATTTGACATTAGCGGCGGCAGATCTACATATTAATTTATTTAATTTTAGGTTTTTCAATAGGCAACATAGTATTTTCCAGTTTATACAAACTATCCTCATTAGCGATGACAGGTGCCAAAATAATTATTGACCAATAAATTAGAAGCATAAAGATTGATATTAATTTCAAAGTTTCTCTCCATTAATTATACAATTTTTCTTATTAATTTTTTGATCAAAGTTATCTAAATTTTCATTGTTGATAATCCATACAAAAGATTTTTCGTAAGTATTATCTTCAGCTAATTTAGTACATTTCTTGCCAAGTTTAACTGAGTGTGTTGAGCAACCAGTTAGAACTAATAACAATATAAGGGGTATTAAAAGTTTCATAAGTCTTAATTAACTTTAAATAATGAATTTCGAATGTCTGAAAAATGTCAAAAGTAAGATTTTCAAATTATTTGAATTTTTTTTTATTTAGGTTATAGCTTCCTTGAATGAAAAAATTTATAATATTAATTATCTCGATTTTCTTTTTTACCAATGTATATGCAGAAAATTTAGAAATATTTTTATTTAATGATAAGGAGCTAGATACCTTAAAGGTAAGAAAAATTAGAGGTGCTAAAAACCTCACCAATTACAGCCTCGGTAATAACGATAAAGGTAATTTTTTGAGAGCTGAAGTTGAAGATGGAGGATCAGGTTTAGGAAAAGAAGTTTCAGTGGATCTCAATAAAACTCCTTTTTTAAATATTACTTGGAAAATTGAAAAAGACTTGAGTGGCATTAATGAGAAATCAAAAAAAGGTCATGATTTTGCAGCAAGATTTTTCGTAGTCAAAAAAACTGGGCTAACACCGCTTTCAAATAAAGCGATAAACTATGTTTTTTCAAGTAATGAAGAAATCGGAGACTTTTGGACTAGCCCTTATACTAAAAGCTCGATTGACTACGTGATATCATCAACCAAAAATAACTTAAATGAATGGGTTACAGTGAAAACTAATGTTAAAGAGGATTATAAAAAATTGCATAATTTAGATGTCGATATATTAGATGGTGTTGCAATAATGGCTGACACCGATCAGTCAAAAAAACTATCTATTTCTTATTTTCAAAATATATATTTTTCAGTTAATTAATAGATTTAAAATGCACGAATTTAATTATAAATTGAAAGTTTTTTATGAAGATACTGATGCAGGTGGTGTTGTATATTATGCAAATTATCTAAAGTTTTTTGAAAGAGCAAGAACAGATGCAATTTCTAATATTGGTTTGAGTAACAAAAAATTATTAGATGAATATGGAGTTTTTATAATAGTTAAATCGTGTAATGTTGAGTACTTAAAACCTGCTAAGCTTGAGGATCAACTCGAGATTAAATCAAGTATAATTTCTACATCTAATACATCTTTTAGAATGAAGCAAAAAGCATTCAGAGATCAAGAATTAATTACAGATGGTGAAATTCACTTAGTAATAGTTGACAAAAATGGTAGGCCCACAAAAATTCCTGATATATTGAAAGAAAAAATTATAATTAATTAAAATCTTTAATTTTTTGGAATAATCGAACCATTTTTTTTTCATTAATTCTACCAGTATTAACATTCCTAGGACTAGGATGATAACAACCAACCATCTTTATACCATTTTTAAGGCTATAAACTTTTCCGTGACCAAACTTAATTTTTTGATTAAGATTTATTTTTTTTTTATAAAAGTATTTACAAGCATCAAATGCAATTTTTCCAAGACAGACAATAACTTTTAAGTTTTTAAGTAGCTCAATTTCATTATTAAAAAAATTTGAACAATTATCTAGTTCTTTTTTCAATGGTTTGTCCTCTGGAGGAACACATTTTAAAGCAGCTGTTATGTATGCATTTTTAAGTTTTAGACCATCATTAATATGATCCGAGTTAATTTGATTAGAAATATTTGCTTTAAATAAACATTTGTACAAAAAATCTGAAGATTTATCTCCTGTAAAAACTCTTCCAGTCCTTGTGCCTCCATGAGCAGCCGGAGCTAAACCAACAAATAACATTTCACCGTTTATATCACCAAAACCTGTAATAGGTTTTCCCCAATATTGTTCATTAATATACTGTTTCCTTTTTTTTTTTAATATTTTTTTTCTAAATTTAATCAAACGAGTACATGACCTACATTTTATTATTTTGTTATTTAGCTGAGATATATTATTACTCATAATGTGAAATACATTAATTTAATTATATTTTTTTTTCTATCAATTTTTTTTACCCCAGTTTTATCTGATGAAAATATTGTTAATCGTATAAAAGAGGGAAATAAAATTATTTTTATAAGGCATTCACTAGCACCTGGCAGTGGAGACCCACACAATATAAATTTAGATGACTGTGACACACAAAGAAATTTAAGTATTGAAGGGATAAGTCAATCAAAAAATATTGGAATTTTTTTTGCAAGTAATAATATTAAAGTCGATAACGTTCTTTCAAGTGAGTGGTGCAGATGCAAAGATACTGCTTTTTACGCATTTACAAATTACAATACTTTCGATGCACTTAATTCTTTTTATGATCAGAAGTTCTATAAAAATAAAAAAAAACAAATAAAAAAATTAAAAAAGTTTATTAAAAATTGGGATAAAGACTCTAACTTAATTTTGGTAACACACTATGTCGTTATTTTAGAATTATTAGGAGTTAGTAGCGGTTCTGGCGAAATTATAGTGTCAAATAAAGATTATGAATTAATTAATAGAATTCAGATTGATTAATTATTTAAAGTTCAAATATATAAAACTTTTTATTATTTCGTAAGAAATTAACAAACCATCTTTTATTACATTTACCTTTTTTTTACCATCATATCTCTTTCTTTCAAACATTTCTAAATCTATATAAGTATGTTTATTTTTTTTTACTTTCACAGGTAGTTCGATACACAATTTAAAATCACTGTTAATTAACTTCAAATTATTAAATTTACCAACATTACAAAGCACATATGTAAATAAAATATCTGACAATTTAATACCTAGTATGAACCTTGTAATAAAAGTAAATATTTTATTTCCGATAAAAGTAATGATATCATCATCATCACTACCTCCTGAGCCTTTGTATCTACTTCCAAAAATAAAATCATTACTCTTAGACAATCTAATTAATTCCTCTAAATATTTTGGGTCAAATGAGTGGTCAGCATTATATATACAACCAAAATTGTTTTTGGCATTTTTAAATCCTTCTATTATTGCTGACCCATATCCCTTTTGATTTTGAATTATTAATTTACAATTAAATTTCTTTACAATAGGTATAGAGTTATCTATCTCACTATCTACAACCACAATTATTTCATCAACAAATTTATTATTTTTTACTTCTTCAAGAACAGCCCCTAAAGACTCAACCTCATTTTTTGCTGGAATTATTAAGGATATTTTGTCACTCATTAATTTTTATAGGAATTTTGATTAATTTTCCTCTTTATTTTTTTCAACAAATATTAAAGCAACTAAGAACAATGCTGTCCAAAACATAGCTATTAGTCCTTTTTTAATACTAGTTTCAGAACCCCAAATATCTAAAAATAAAGCACCAAATATTATTCCTAAGATATACAATATCACGACATGTTTTATTTTAAACATTAGACAGAATTTTCCTTTTTTTTTCTATTGAAATACCATTTTCACATTTAAATTTATATGACTCCTCAAAACTTTGTAGTTGCCATCCTTTCATTCTAGATCTTATCTCTTTTAAATTCTCTAATTTCCATTCTTCATCAGTATTTTTGTCTTTCCATTTAATTTTTTCTTCAGAATTTCTTGCACAACCATAACAATATCCAGAAATTGGATCGGTTTTGCAAATACTAATACATGGCGAAACAATCATAAATTTACTGCATTATTTATCGCATAAATATTCTAATTGGACAATTTTAATCTATCATATATAAGTCATTTAAAAATTGGGCGAGTGGCGGAATTGGTAGACGCGTTGGTCTTAGGAACCAATATGGCAACATGTGAAGGTTCGAGTCCTTTCTCGCCTACCATAGTACTATGAAAGTAACAGTAGAAAATAAAAAAAATTTAGTAAAAAATTTAAAAGTTTTAATTGATAAAACTACCATCAATAAAGAACTAGAACAAAGATACGAGCAAATTAAAAAAGATGTTGTCCTCAAAGGATTTAGACCTGGCAAAGTTCCCACTGAAATAATTAAAAAACAATTTGGGAAAGCAGTTTATGGAGAGGTGATAGATAAAATTTTAAAAGAAAGCTCAACAAAAGCTATAAATGACAAAAAAATAAAACCTGCACTACAGCCAAAAATAGATCTTAAAACATTTGGTGAGGGAAAAGATTTAGAATATACTATAAGCGTTACAGAGTTTCCTGAAGTTAAATTAGAGTCACTTGATAAAATCAAGTACGATGAGTATGAAATAAAAATCAATGAGTCAGAGATAAATAACAGAATTAAGGAAATAGCCAAAAGTCAAAAAAATTTCATTGAAGTTGATCCATCAAAAGTAGCAAATGAGGGAGATCTTATTTCATTTGACTATAAGGCTACAGTAGATGGAAATCAATTTGAAGGTAATGAAGGAAAAAATACGCAATTAGAAATTGGAAAAGATTTGTTTATTAAAGGTTTTGATAAACAACTAATTAAATCAAAAAAAGGTGATGAAATAAAAGTAGATGTGACCTTACCTGAAAACTTTCCAAAAAAAGAGTTAATTGGGAAAAAAGGAGTTTTTATCTGTAAAATAAATTTTGTTAAAAAACCAAAAGAGGTTGAAGTAAATGATGAATTTGCAAAAACCCTTGGTGCTAAAGATTTAAATGATTTAAAAAAAATTATATCAAAGCAAATAAATGAAGAGTTTAAAAATTCTTTAAACTTGATATCAAAAAATCAAATCCTAAAAGGGTTAGAGCAAATTAAAGTTGGAGATCTACCTCAAACACTAATAGATGAGGAAGTTAAATTATTAGGTCAAGGTCAAACTGAGGATGATTTAAAAAAAAATAAAACTAATTTAGAAAAAAATGCCTCAAAAAGAATTAAACTTGGTTTAGTTTTAAATGAAATTGGAGAAAAAAATAAAATTAAGGTTAATTTTATCAAGTCAAAAGCAAAATCAAATAAGAAAATTTTAGATAAAAAAGAAGCAGAAAAAATTATTAAAGCTGAAAACGAAAAAAATATAGAAGAACAAAAGAAAATTATGAAAGCTTCATCTGTGCTCAAAGACAATATCAAAACTAAAAAAAAAGAGAATAAAGCCCCAATTAAGAAAAAAACAAAAAAAGTTAGCAAAAAGTAATTACAAGTTGTATAAGTGAATGATTCGATATTATGAGCTTTAAAATACCAGAACACATGAATAATTTAATACCGATGGTAGTAGAACAATCATCAAGGGGAGAGAGAGCTTATGATATCTATTCAAGGCTTCTCAAAGAACGAATTATTTTTTTGGTTGGGCCAATAAATGATAATGTCGCTTCTTTAATAACTGCGCAACTTCTATTTTTAGAATCTGAGAATCCAAAAAAAGAAATTTTTTTATATATTAATAGTCCAGGTGGCTTAGTAACTGCTGGTCTTGGTATATATGATACAATGCAATATATTAAACCCGAGGTCTCAACATTATGTATCGGGCAAGCAGCATCAATGGGATCTTTTCTGTTAGCTGCTGGACAAAAAGGTAAAAGATTTTCTTTACCAAATTCTAGAATAATGGTTCATCAACCTTCAGCAGGTTTTCAAGGTCAAGCAACTGATATTGAAATACATGCAAATGAGGTTTTATCATTAAAAAAAAGATTAAACGAAATTTATTCAAAACATACCGGAAAGAATGTGGACGAAATAAAAGAGGCATTAGAGAGAGATAATTTTATGACACCAGATAATGCTAGAGATTTTGGCTTAATTGATCAAGTGGTAGAAAAAAGAAAGTAGTTTTCCACTATATCTAGACAGAATTAAATTCAAAACTTGATACATAGACTCATTATATAATAGAATAATTTAATTGATTCGTTTTATAAATTATGAGTAATAATAAAAATATTTTGTACTGTTCTTTCTGTGGCAAAAGCCAACATGAAGTAAGAAAATTAATTGCTGGTCCAACTGTATTTATTTGTGATGAATGTGTTGAGCTTTGTATGGACATAATCAAGGAAGAAAACAAAGATACATTTGTTAAACATCAAGACGGATTGCCATCACCAAAGCAAATTTGTTCAGTTTTAGACGATTATGTAATCGGACAGAGTTTAGCAAAAAAAGTTTTGTCTGTAGCAGTTCACAATCACTACAAAAGATTAAATTACGAAAGCAAAACTAGTAAAAACGTAGAATTAGCGAAATCAAATATACTTTTGATCGGTCCAACGGGATGCGGTAAAACTTTATTGGCTCAAACTTTAGCGAGAATTTTGGATGTACCATTTACTATGGCAGACGCAACAACTTTAACAGAAGCTGGTTATGTAGGTGAAGACGTAGAAAATATTATTTTAAAACTTTTACAAGCAGCAGATTATAATGTTGAAAAAGCACAAAGAGGAATAGTCTACATTGATGAAGTAGATAAAATTAGTAGAAAATCTGAGAATCCTTCTATTACTAGAGATGTCTCTGGCGAAGGAGTGCAACAAGCTCNNNGGAGTACAGCAAGCTCTATTAAAAATAATGGAAGGTACGATTGCTAGTGTGCCCCCGCAAGGTGGTAGAAAACATCCACAACAAGAATTTCTTCAAGTAGATACAACAAATATACTGTTTATTTGTGGAGGAGCATTTGCAGGTCTTGATAAAATCATATCTCAGAGAGATAAGGGATCGTCAATTGGCTTTGGTGCTAAAGTTAAATCTATTGACGAAAAAAAAGTTGGTGAATGGATAAAAAATTTAGAGCCAGAGGATTTATTAAAGTACGGATTAATTCCAGAATTTATTGGAAGACTTCCAATCACAGCAACTTTGGATGATTTAGATGAGAAATCTTTAATTAAAATTCTTCAAGAGCCAAATAATTCATTAATAAAGCAGTACCAAGAATTATTTAAACTAGAAGGCACAAAATTAACATTCAAGGATAATGCTATAAAAGAAGTTGCTTTAAAAGCAATAAATAAAAAAACTGGAGCTAGAGGATTAAGATCGATTCTTGAAAGTGTTCTATTAAAAACAATGTTTGAATTACCAAGCATGGAAAATGTAAGTGAAGTCATAGTTGATATTGGATCTGTAAAAGGTGAATCTCAACCCATTGTGGTTCATTCCAAAAATAATAAAGATAAAGAAAAATCAAAGACGTCTGCTGCGTAATATTGCGCTTAATAAAGCACAAAAAACTATTGCAATATTGTCTTTAATATCCATATACTAATGTATGGAAGTAAAATTTAATTCTGCATTGTTGCCACTAAGAGATATAGTAGTATTTCCAAGCATGGTTATTCCATTGTTTGTTGGAAGAGACAAATCAATAACTGCTCTGAATGAGGTAATGAAAAAAGATAAAAAAATTATCTTAGTTACCCAAAAAAATTCTGAAGTAGATGATCCTAAAAAAAATGACGTTTTTTCATATGGTTGTGAAAGCAATATACTTCAACTTTTAAAATTACCTGATGGTACTGTCAAGGTATTAGTTGAAGGACATCAATAAATAAAAAAATTTCTAACGAAACTATAAATAATATTAAATTGTTAAAAGATCCATCTAAAATAGCTGATAACATTGCTTCACACTTGAACACTAGCATATCTGAAAAACAACAAGTTTTTGAAACTTTAGATGTAAAAAAAAGGATTAATCTAATTAACAAAATAATGGAAAATGAAACAAGCATTATTGGTGTTGAAAAAAGAATTAGAGGAAGAGTTAAAACACAAATGGAAAAGACTCAAAGAGAATACTATTTAAATGAACAGCTTAAAGCTATCCAAAAAGAACTTGGTGAAATTGAAGACGGAAAAGATGAAACTTCAAATTTAAATAAATCAATTTTGAAAGCTAAAATGCCAAAAGAAGTAGAAAAGAAATGTATGTCAGAATTAAAGAAACTAAAAAATATGAGTCCAATGTCTGCAGAAGCAACAGTTGTAAGAAACTATCTGGATTGGATGATAGATATTCCCTGGTTTAAAAAAGATAAAGTTGATATAGATTTAAATAAAGCTCTAAAAATCTTAGACGAAGACCATTTCGGTCTAGAAAAAGTTAAAGAGAGAATTATTGAATTTTTAGCTGTTCAAAAAAGAATGAATAAAATCAAAGGTCCAATTTTATGTTTAGTTGGACCACCAGGAGTTGGCAAAACATCTTTAGGTAAATCAATTGCCAAAGCCACAAATCGACAATTTGTTAGAATGTCTTTGGGTGGCGTTAGAGATGAAGCAGAAATAAGAGGTCATAGAAGAACTTATATTGGTTCATTACCTGGTAAAATTATACAAATGATGAAGAAAGCTGGAACTAAAAATCCTCTTTTTTTATTAGATGAGATTGATAAAGTTGGAAACGATTATCGTGGAGACCCATCTTCTGCGTTACTAGAGGCACTTGATCCTGAGCAGAACACTTCTTTTAATGATCATTATTTAGAAGTAGACTACGATTTATCTGATGTATTATTTGTAACAACTGCAAACACATTAAATATTCTGCCGCCATTATTAGATCGTATGGAAGTCATTAGAATACCTGGGTACACGGAGGATGAAAAAATTAACATAGCAAATAAATATTTACTACCAAAACAAATTAAAGATAATGGAGTTAAAGACGGAGAGATGGAATTGGATGATGGTACTATAAAAGATGTAATAAGGTATTATACTAGAGATGAATCTCAAAAAGTAGAAGTCAATAGTGAGAATTTACCTGATTTTCTAGGAGTAAGAAAATTCAAGTTTGGAGAATTAGAAGATCAAGATAAAGTAGGTGTTGTAACTGGACTTGCTTGGACAGAGTTCGGCGGAGAAATACTTAAAATAGAAACAGTTAACATGCCGGGCAAAGGAAGGATGCAAATTACAGGAAAATTAGGTGATGTAATGCAAGAATCTGTAAAAGCAGCAAAATCTTATGTAAGATCTAAATGTTTAGAATTTGGTATCATTCCACCAACTTTTGAAAAAAAAGATTTTCATATACATGTGCCTGAAGGCGCAACACCTAAAGATGGACCCTCTGCAGGAATAGCAATGGTTACCTCAATTGTATCATCAATAGCTAAAATTCCAGTTAACAAAGATGTAGCAATGACTGGTGAAGTTACAATTACTGGTCAAGTTTTACAAATAGGTGGATTAAAAGAAAAATTACTTGCAGCACATCGTGCAGGAATAAAGCATGTATTAATACCGAAAGACAATAAAAAAGATTTAATTGATATACCTAAAAAAGTTATTAGCGATATAAAAATTACAACTGTTGAAACTGCTGATGAAGTTTTAAAAATTGCTTTAACTAAGGAACTTAAACCGACGCAATGGGTTGAAGTTAATAAGCTTTCAGAAAATAAGAAAAGTGAAAAAACGCCTGCAAGTATACAGTAATTTACAATTTACATTTAAATAACACTAATGTAATACTACATCTCTTTTGTGGGCGGTTAGCTCAGTTGGTAGAGCATCTCGTTTACACCGAGGGGGTCAAAGGTTCGAGTCCTTTACTGCCCACCAAAAGAAAAAAATTAGGTTATAAGGGGGTGTAGCTCAGTTGGTTAGAGCGATCGCCTGTCACGCGATAGGTCGCGGGTTCGAGTCCCGTCACTCCCGCCATGAATGATAACTATTATCAATTGCTCAAATAAATAGTAAATAAGCCCAGAAAAACGTGACGTAACTGCACTTTCAATTAATTAAAAAGCTTATATATAAATGAGTATGTACATAGATTTTTTAAATAATTATTTAACGATAATTATTTTTTTAGGAATATCATTAATATTTAGTTTAGGCTTTATAGTTTTAAACTTACTTGCATCACCTAAAAATCCAGACCCTGAAAAATTATCCGCGTACGAATGCGGCTTTGAGCCTTTTAATGACTCCAGGATGGAGTTTGATATTAGATTTTACCTAGTTGCAATATTATTTATAATTTTTGATCTTGAAATAGCTTTTCTATTTCCTTGGGCTATCACTCTTGGAAATATAGGCATTTTTGGTTTTGTTTCTATGATGATTTTTTTATCAATACTTACAGTTGGATTTATATATGAATGGAAAAAAGGTGCACTAGATTGGGAATGAATTAAAATATATGAAAAATGAAAATCAGATACCAGAGGAATTTAGAGAACTAGCAAAAAATTTTGCTGATAAGGGTTTTATTACAACATCTTTAGATAACTTAATTAATTGGGCTAGGGCAGGGTCTTTACATTGGATGACTTTTGGTTTGGCATGTTGCGCAGTAGAAATGATGCAAACTTCAATGCCTAGATATGATTTAGAGAGATTTGGTGCAGCACCTAGAGCTTCACCAAGACAATCAGATGTTATGATTGTTGCTGGGACATTAACTAATAAAATGGCACCCGCTTTAAGAAAAGTTTACGACCAAATGCCGGAACCAAGATATGTTATATCAATGGGCAGTTGTGCTAATGGTGGAGGATATTATCATTATTCTTACTCTGTAGTTAGGGGATGTGACCGGGTGGTTCCTGTTGATATTTATGTTCCAGGTTGTCCACCATCTGCAGAGGCACTTTTATATGGAATAATGCAACTACAAAAAAAAATTAGAAACAAAGGTTCGTTAGAAAGATAATGAATTTAATTGATTTAGAAAAAAAAATTAATTCCGAATTAAATACAAAAATTAATTCTTCAAGTATTAACCATAATATTTTAAATATAAATATAAGCAAAGATACACTTGTTGATGTTTTGGCTTTTTTAAAAACTAATAGTTTCAGTAGATTTAGACAATTAATTGATATAACAGCTGTCGATTTTATTGGTAAAGAAAATAGATTCAGGATGGTATATTTGCTTTTAAGTCATGAATACAATTTAAGAATTAAGATATATTTTGATATTAACGAGAATGAATTTGTAAACTCAATAACCAAAATATTCCCATCTGCAAATTGGATGGAAAGAGAAGTCTTCGATATGTATGGCATTAAATTTAATGATCATCCTGACATGAGAAGAATTCTTACAGATTATGGTTTTGTTGGATATCCATTAAGAAAAGACTTCCCTTTAACAGGACATAAAGAGGTAAGATATAGTGAGGAAAAAAAAAAAGTTGTATATGAACCTGTAAAATTAGAGCAAAATTACAGAAATTTTGATTACTCAAGCCCTTGGGAAGGAACAAAATATTTAAAAAAAGAGGTTTCAAAAAAAGATGACTAAAGAAAAAAAAACTTTAAACCTTAATTTTGGACCTCAACACCCTGCAGCTCATGGAGTTTTAAGATTAATTTTAGAATTGGATGGAGAGGTTGTTGAAAAAGCAGACCCGCATATTGGATTACTTCACAGAGGAACCGAAAAATTAATTGAAAATAAAACTTATTCACAAGCAATACCATATTTTGATAGACTTGATTATGTTGCCCCAATGAACCAAGAACATGCTTTTGCACTAGCCATAGAAAAAATTATGGAAATTGAAGTACCAATAAGAGGGCAGTTCATCAGAGTAATTTTTTGTGAAATTGGTAGAATTTTAAGTCACATTTTAAATATAACTACACAAGCTTTAGATGTTGGAGCGTTAACGCCATCTTTATGGGGTTTTGAAGAAAGAGAAAAATTAATGGAATTTTATGAAAGAGTTTCAGGTTCAAGATTACATGCTAATTATTTTAGACCTGGAGGTGTTCATAAAGATTTACCGAGAGGGCTGGATAAAGATATATTAAATTTTTGTAATTCCTTCCCCAAAATTATTGATGACTTGGAAACTTTACTTACTGACAACAGAATCTTTAAGCAAAGAAATGTTGATATAGGAATAGTCTCAAAAGAAGATGCACTAGATTATTCATTTTCAGGAGTTATGTTGAGAGGCTCAGGTATTGCTTGGGATTTAAGAAAATCTCAGCCATACGATTGCTATGAACAAATTGATTTTAAAATTCCAATAGGGAAAAATGGTGATTGTTATGATAGGTACTTATGTAGAATTGAAGAAATGAGAGAAAGTGTAAAAATAATAAAACAATGTTTACAAAATATGCCTAAGGGACCTGTTAAAACTTTAGATAACAAAATTTCACCACCACCCAAAAAAGAATTAAAAGAGTCTATGGAAGCTTTAATACATCATTTTAAACTATTTACACCAAAAGGCGAGTTTGGTGTTTACCTGATTTCAGATGGATCTAGCAAACCTTACAAGTGCAAAATTAGAGCCCCAGGTTTTTCTCATTTACAGGCTATGGACTATTTAATTAAGGGTCATATGTTAGCAGATGTACCAGCTGTGCTTGGTTCTTTAGATATAGTTTTTGGAGAAATAGATAGATGAGTTTAAAAAAAGTAAACAAAATTCAACCAGATAATTTTGAATTTAATTCAAACAATTTAGACTTAGCAAAAAAAATTTTATCAAAATATCCAGCTGATAAGATGAAGAGTGCTGTGATGCCACTATTGTACTTAGCTCAAAAACAAAATGATAATTGGATACCTTTGTCTGCAATGAAATATATAGCAAAGTTTCTAGGCATGCCGTATATAAAAGTTTATGAAGTAGCTACATTTTACTCTATGTATAATTTGTCACCTGTAGGTAAATATTTTATTCAGGTTTGCACTACAACTCCATGCATGATAAGAGGAGCTTACAAACTAGTTGATGTATGTAAAAAAAAAATATCACAAAAAGAAAAAGAATTATCAAAAAATCAACAATGCTCCTGGGTGGAAGTAGAATGTCTAGGTGCGTGTATTAATGCGCCAATGGTACAAATTAATGATGAATATTATGAGGACCTTAATACTACAAAATTTTCAGAAATTATCGAGGACATGCTAAGTGATAAAAAACCAAAGTCTGGATCATATAGAGGTAGAATAAACTCTGAACCAGAAAATAACAGAATAACTTTATTAAATAATAAAAATGCTTAAAGACGAAGATAGAATATTTAAAAATTTATATAATGATCTAGGAGCTGATTTGATTTCTGCTAAGAAAAGAGGAGATTGGAAACAGACAGATGAACTAATATCAAAAGGAAGGGATTGGATAATAGATGAAATAAAAAAATCTGAGCTGAGAGGTAGAGGAGGAGCAGGCTTTCCAACAGGGTTAAAATGGTCTTTTGCTCCGAAAGAAGTTGGGACTAAACCTCATTATTTAGTTATCAATGCAGATGAGTCAGAGCCTGGCACATGTAAAGATAGAGATATTTTAAGATTTGAGCCACACAAATTACTAGAGGGCTGTTTGATTACATCTTATGCCGTAAATGCAAAAGTTTGTTACATTTATCTTAGAGGGGAGTATTTTCAGGAAGGATTAAAGTTACAGCTGTCTCTTATAAATTCTTGTAATTCTAAATGGGATTTAGACGTTTATATACATTATGGTGCAGGTGCATACATATGTGGTGAGGAAACAGCTCTTTTAGAAAGTATCGAGGGAAATAAAGGTCAACCAAGATTAAAACCTCCATTTCCAGCAATTGTTGGTTTGTACGGATGTCCAACAATAATAAATAATGTCGAAACTATATCAGTTGTCCCAACAATTTTAAGAAGAGGTGCAAAATGGTTTGCATCTTTAGGAAAGCCAAAAAATACAGGAACTAAAATTTTCTGCATATCTGGTAACGTAAATAGCCCATGTAACGTAGAAGAAGAAATGGGAGTAAAATTAAAAGATTTAATAGAAAAACATGCTGGAGGAGTTATTGGCGGATGGGAAAATCTTAAAGCAGTTATACCCGGTGGTTCATCAATGCCACTTTTGCCTAAGGAAATTTGTGAAAATATAACTATGGACTTTGACGCATTAATTGAAAATAAAAGCGGGCTAGGTACAGCTGGAATTGTAGTGATCAACAAAGATCAAGACATAATTAAATGTATGGCAAGAATTGCTAGATTTTATAAACATGAAAGTTGTGGTCAGTGTACTCCATGTAGAGAGGGATCTGGCTGGATGTGGCGTATCTTAGAAAGAATGTCTAAAGGAGAGGCATCAAGAGAAGAGGTAGAGATGCTATCTGACGTTACTAATCAAATCGAAGGACACACAATTTGTGCCTTTGGAGAAGGTTCTGCTTGGCCGGTGCAGGGATTATTAAGACACTTTAAAAAAGAAATTATTAAAAGAAACAATTTTAATCCATTAGTGAAATCTAATAAAAATATTCCTTATTTAGTTGATCAACATTTATTAGAAGAAGAAAATGCTAAAAGTTAAAGTAAATAACAAAGAAGTTCAGGTAGAGGAAGGGCTAACAGTTTTACAGGCATGTGAAAAAGCGGGTGCTGAAATTCCAAGATTTTGCTATCATGAAAAACTTTCCATTGCTGGAAATTGCAGAATGTGTCTTGTAGAAATAGAAAAATCTAGAAAACCAGTTGCATCTTGCGCAATGCCAGTCTCTGAGGGTATGAATATCAAAACTAACACCGAGTTGGTAGAAAAAGCTAGAAAGGGTGTCATGGAATTTCTTTTAGTTAATCATCCTCTCGATTGTCCAGTTTGTGATCAAGGTGGTGAATGTGATTTACAAGATCAATCAATGTTTTATGGAATTGATAAAACGAGATATAAAGAAAACAAAAGATATGTGCCTGAAAAATACATGGGCCCTTTAATAAAAACACATATGACAAGATGTATACACTGTACAAGATGTATACGTTTTGCAACAGAGATAGCAGGAGTAGAGGAGCTTGGTGCGATTGGCAGGGGTGAAGATATGCAAATTACAACCTATTTAGAAAAAACTATGGAGTCAGAATTATCAGCAAATGTAATTGATCTTTGTCCAGTTGGTGCTTTAACATCAAAACCATATGTTTTTGAAGCAAGACCATGGGAACTTAAAAAAACAGAGTCAGTTGATGTTATGGATGCTGTTGGATCTAATATCAGAATAGACACTTATGGATGGGAAGTAAAAAGAGTTTTACCAAAAATAAACGAGGATATAAATGAAGAATGGATATCTGATAAAACTAGATATGCATGTGATGGACTAAAAAATCAAAGATTAGACACACCTTTATTCAAAAAAAATGGTAAATTTGAAAAAATAGAGTGGAAGGATGCTAATGATATTTTAAAAAAAAAAATAGATGTAACTACTCCAGATAAAATTGCAGGTTTCACCGGAGATTTAACAAATATGGAAACAAGCTATTCTGCAAAAGAATTGTTTGGTAAAGTTTTTAAATCACCACATTTAGAATCAAGAACAAAAAATAATTTTGTAGATATAGAAAAAAGGCAAAACTATATATTTAACTCAAAAATAAAAGGTATTGATAAAAGTGATTTGATCATATTGATTGGTACAAATCCAAGATATGAGGCAACAATGTTAAATGCAAGAATAAGAAAAACATACAAAAAAAATAAATCAAAAATATATTCTTTCAATAATCTAGGTGATCTTACCTATCCATATGAGATATTAAATAACTCTACTAGCGAAATAAAAAAAATATTTGAAAATAATCATAAAATTTCAAAAGAAATAATAAATGCTAAATACCCGATCATAATTTTAGGTCATGAAATACTAAATTTACAGTCAGCTAAATTCATTTTTGAAGGTTTTCAGAGTTTTTTAAAAGATAATAATAAAATAAACGAAAATTGGAATTCTCTAAATATCTTAAACCTTAATGCTTCTTCTGTAGGCTCTTATGATCTTCAAGTCTTAAGTAATAATAATGATACTTTAGATAAATTAAAAAGTAATTTTTTTGATGTTATATTTTTATTTGGACAAGATGACCTAATATTTAAAAAGAAAAATGAATTTGTTATTTATATCGGTAGTCATGGAGATAGAGGAGCTGAAATAGCAGATCTTATCCTACCTGGTGCTGCATTTACTGAACAAGACGGTCATTACACAAACCTAGATGGGGAATTGCAGATGGCATTTAAGGCATCTTATCCTCCTGGTAAGGCAAAAGAAGATTGGCAAATAATTAATGCTATATCTCAAATAATTTGTGAAAAAAATTTATTTGATAATAAAAAAGATTTAATAAATTCAATGATAAGTTATTTAAATTCTAATAAAAAAAATAGTTTTAGTAGTTTTTTCAAAAAAGAATTTATAGATGAAAAAATTTTAGTTTATCCTATAGACTATTACTACTCTAATGTAATTGCTAGATCCTCTAAAACTATGATGGAATGTAGAAATCTGAGAAAAAGAGTAAACAAAACAGGTACCGAAGGTTAATATGGAATATTTACAAATTTTTTTTTCGGAAACTTATAAAATTGTTTTTTTATTAATTCCAGTGCTAGTGTCAGTAGCAATGATAGTTTGGTTAGACAGAAGAATTTGGGCTTTTGTTCAGAAAAGAAAAGGACCTAATGTTGTAGGTCCTTTTGGTTTATTTCAATCTTTAGCAGACGCAATGAAATACATTTTTAAAGAGATAATTATCCCAGCGAGCTCTAACAAAATCATATTTATTTTAGCACCTGTTGTAACTATGACACTCGCACTAGTAGCGTGGGCCGTAATACCTTTCAGTGAAAGTTATGTTTTAGCTGATATTAATGTAGGTATACTTTATTTATTTGCGATCTCTTCATTAGGTGTCTATGGTATTATCATGGGTGGTTGGGCATCAAATTCAAAATATCCATTTTTAGGGTCAATAAGATCAGCTGCACAAATGGTGTCCTATGAAGTATCAATTGGTGTAATTATAATTAATGTTTTACTCTGTGTTGGATCTCTAAACTTAGGTGATATTGTTTTGGCTCAAAAAAACATCTGGTTTATAATCCCATTATTTCCAATGTTTGTAATTTTTTTCATATCTGCACTTGCGGAGACGAATAGACCACCTTTTGATTTACCTGAGGCTGAAGCTGAACTTGTATCGGGCTATCAAACCGAATATTCTGGGATGATGTATGCAATGTTTTGGCTAGGTGAGTATGCAAATATTTTGTTAATGTGTGCTTTAGGCTCAATTCTATTTTTAGGAGGCTGGTTATCTCCGCTAAACATTTATCCTTTTATATTGATACCTGAACCAGTGTGGTTAATAATTAAAATTTTGTTATTATTTGTACTATTTGCTTTAGTAAAAGCTATAGTACCTAGATATAGATACGATCAACTTATGAGATTGGGTTGGAAAGTTTTTTTACCAATTTCTCTTATTTGGGTAGTATTAACTTCAGGATATTTAATGTATTTTGATTTATTACCAAGGAGTTAAAATTGAAATTTTCTAGATTTATTAAAACTGTCTTAATGTATGATTTTATAAGAGGGTTGTTGATTGCAATTAAAGAAATTTTTAAATCCAAAAAGACAATTAATTACCCTTTTGAGAAGGGTAAAATAAGCCCAAGATACAGAGGAGAACATGCTTTAAGAAGATACCCAAATGGTGAGGAAAGATGTATTGCATGTAAATTGTGTGAAGCAGTATGTCCAGCACAAGCTATTACAATAGAGTCAAAAGAGAGAGAGGACGGTAGTAGAAAAACAATAAGATACGATATTGATATGCTCAAATGTATTTATTGCGGTTTATGTGAGGAGTCGTGTCCTGTTGATGCAATAGTTCAAGGACCTAACTTTGAGTTTGCGACAGAAACTAGAGAAGAACTTTATTATACAAAAGATAAACTCTTAGAAAATGGAGACAGGTGGGAAAGTGTTTTAGCCGCAAATATAAAAGCAGATAGTCCTCATCGATAAAATTTAATGACAGCCCATGCTTTATTTTTTTATGTATTCTCGTTCATAGCAATTATATCTGCAATAATGGTGACAGCATCAAAAAATACTGTCCATTCAGTGTTCTTCCTTATTTTGGACTTCATAAGTATTTCCTGTTTATTTATTCTTATAGGAGCAGAATTTTTAGGAATGATTATGCTTATAGTTTACGTAGGAGCTGTTGCTGTTCTTTTTTTATTTGTTGTGATGATGTTAAACGTAGCACAACAAAAAAACAAATGGTTTGCAGCTACCTTTGGCAGCAAACATATTCCTGTTGGCATGATTGTAAGTTTAATTATATTTTTCGAGTTAATAATAGTAATAGGTGGCTGGAAATTTAAACCAGATCTAATTAATAATATTTCTAATTTAAATATACCAACAACTACCAACACTCATATGATTGGAAATGTTTTATACACAGATTATATTCATTTATTTCAATTGTCTGGAATGATTTTGTTAGTAGCAATGATAGGTGCGATTGTATTAACTTTTAGACAAAGAGAGGGATTGAAAAGACAAAGCTACATAAAACAAATTTCAAGAGAAAAGAAAGATGGTGTCGAATTGGTTACTGTTAAATCTAGAGAGGGTATAAAAATAGATGTTTGAAATAGGATTAGGTCACTATCTTACTTTAGGTGCGATAATATTTACAATTGGTGTCGTAGGCATATTTTTAAATAGAAAAAATATTATTGTTATACTTATGAGTATTGAATTAATTTTATTAGCAGTAAATATTAATTTAGTTTCTTTTTCTATTTTTATAAATGATTTAACTGGTCAGATATTTACATTATTTATTTTAACTGTTGCAGCAGCTGAAGCAGCCATAGGCCTAGCTATAATAGTCGTTTATTATAGAAACTCAGGAACAATAAGAGTAGAAGAAATTGATAGATTGAAAGGATAGAGATGGGTTACTTTATAATTTTTCTTCCTTTATTAGCTTCATTCATTTCAGGTTTTTTTGGGAGAAAAATAGGATCAAGAAATTCAGAAATTATATCTTGCATATTAGTTTCTATATCATCAATACTTTCGATAATTATATTTCTTGACGTAATGAGTGGTTATAATGAAAATTTAATTATTACTACTTGGATAACCTCAGGCTCACTTAATGTAAATTGGTCGATAAACATTGATCCATTATCCTCTATTATGCTTGTTGTAGTGACTTTTGTATCCTCTTTAGTTCACGTTTATTCTATTGGCTATATGTCTCATGACCCTCACAAACCAAGATTCATGTCATATTTATCACTTTTTACATTTTCAATGTTAATTTTAGTAACTTCTGACAACTTTTTACAATTGTTTTTTGGATGGGAAGGCGTTGGTTTGTGTTCATATTTTTTAATTGGTTTTTGGTTTAAAAAACAAAGCGCAAATTATGCAGCTATCAAAGCTTTCTTAGTTAATAGAGTCGGTGATTTTGGTTTAGGGCTTGGAATTTTTTTAATATTTTATGTATTTGGAACTGTAAATTATGATGAAGTATTTAAATTGATACCAAATATTATAGAAAAAAAAATAGTCTTTCTAAGTTTTAATTTTTTAGTAATTGATCTTATTTGTTTACTTTTATTTATTGGAGCAATGGGAAAATCTGCACAAATTTTTTTGCATACATGGCTGCCCGATGCAATGGAAGGACCAACGCCAGTATCCGCTTTAATACACGCTGCAACCATGGTAACAGCTGGTGTATTTTTAGTTGTTAGATGCTCACCAATTTATGAATATTCAGAGTTAGCGCTAAATTTTATAACTATTATTGGAATGACCACTGCTTTGTTTGCAGCAAGTGTTGCTTTAGTTCAAGATGATATAAAAAAAATTATCGCATACTCAACTTGTAGTCAACTAGGTTATATGTTTTTTGCTACTGGCGTTGGAGCATACAATGTAGCAATGTTTCATCTGTTTACTCACGCATTCTTTAAAGCTCTTTTATTTTTAGGCGCAGGATCTGTAATACACTCATTTAAAGATGAACAAAATATAAATCATATGGGAGGTATATGGAGAAAACTTCCATATACATATTGTCTTATGGTAATAGGGACATTAGCATTGACTGGATTTCCATTCTTATCAGGGTATTATTCAAAAGATGCAATAATAGAATTTGCATATTTAGAGAAGGGAACATTTAGTAATTACGCTGCTACTATTGGTATAATTACAGCTTTATTTACATCTATATATTCTTGGAGACTAATATTTAAGACTTTCCATGGAAATTATAACAATAAAAAAATTAATTTGGATCAGATGCACGATTCTCCAGCTGTAATGCTTATTCCATTAATTGTATTATCTATTGGTGCAGTGTTTTCAGGTATTGTATTTAAAGATTTACTTATTGGTTTTGATAGTAGTTTCTTATTTTGGGGCGACTCAATTAAATTTTTAGAGCCTTTAAGCTCTGATCATCCCCCAGGATGGTTTTTGATATTGACACCCTTATTAGTTATTTTATCAATACCATTGTCTTATCTTTTGTTTATTAAAGATAGATCTATATTAGATCGTTTTATAAAAATAAATTTACCATTATATACATTCTTGAAAAATAAGTGGTACTTCGATGAGTTGTATGAATTTTTGTTTGTTAGACCTTTAAAGTTTTTGGGTAAATTTTTTTGGAAACAAATTGATGGATCTATAATAGACAGATTCGGTCCTGATGGGATCTCACATTTTATAAAAAAAATTTCAATGTTTGCAGTAAGATTTCAGTCAGGCTTTATTTATCAATATGCATTTATTATGCTGCTAGGTTTTTCTCTACTATTGACATTTTTAATAATTAAATGACAAATTTCCCAATATTATCTTCATTAATTTTAATTCCTACAATAGGTTCTATTTTTCTTTTATTTATAAAATCAACTGAAAAAAATAATAGTATTAAGTATGTAGCTTTATTTACGTCTTTAATTAATTTTTTTTTATCTCTTTACTTATGGAAATTATTCAACAATAATATTTCGGAATTTCAGTTTGTAGAAACGAGAATTTGGATTAAAAATTTCATAAACTATAAAGTTGGTGTTGATGGTATTTCAATGTTATTTATAATACTAGCAACATTTATAACTCCTCTATGCATTATATCAGTTAATAACCACGTAAAAATTAGATTAAAAGAATTCTTAATTGCAATTCTTTTAATGGAGACCTTAATGATAGGTGTTTTTTGTTCATTGGACCTAATTATTTTTTATTTGTTTTTTGAGGGAGGTTTAATACCAATGTTTTTAATAATTGGTATTTGGGGTGGAAACAGACGAGTTTATTCAGCTTTTAAATTTTTCCTTTTCACACTAGTTGGTTCAGTTCTAATGTTAATTGCAATTATTTATATATACTGGTTATCGGGAACTACGGATGTTGAACAATTATATAATCTTGGCATAGATTCAAAATATCAAAATTATCTTTGGTTGGCATTTTTTAGTTCTTTTGCTGTAAAAACTCCGATGTGGCCAGTTCATACTTGGCTACCCGATGCTCATGTTGAAGCACCAACAGCTGGTTCAGTTTTACTTGCAGCTGTTTTACTTAAAATGGCAGGTTATGGATTTATAAGATTTTCTGTTGGACTATTTCCTGTTGCATCAACTGATTTTATACCATTAATATTTACCTTAAGTCTAATTGCAATAATTTACACTTCATTGGTTGCTTTGATGCAAGATGATATGAAAAAATTAATTGCTTACTCTTCGGTAGCTCATATGGGTTTTGTGACCTTAGGTATATTTACTTTTACTCATCAGGGTTTAGAAGGAAGTATTTTTCAAATGATTAGTCATGGCTTAGTATCTGCAGCATTATTTTTGAGTGTTGGAGTTGTATATGACAGAATGAAAACTAGGGAAATAAAAAATTTTAGAGGTTTAGTTAATATAATGCCAAAATACGCTATTATGTTTATGATTTTTACATTAGGTGCTTTGGGTTTACCTGGAACAAGCGGTTTCATTGGAGAATTATTGATATTAATGGGTACTTTTAAAAAGAGCTTCTTGGCAGCAACAATCGCTAGCGTAGGTGTAATCTTAGGCGCTGCATATATGCTTTGGCTTTATAAAAGAATAATTTTTGGTGAATTGTTATCAACTATTAAAAAAGAGGTTATGCCTGATTTAAAAAGAGATGAAATTTTTATTTTATCGACATTAGCAATTTTAATTATATTACTTGGTTTCTACCCCGAACCTATTATTAAGACTTATGCTGTATCAATTGATAATTTTGTTGAAGTTTATAATTCTAAAATTGAAACAAATCTAGTAGAAAAATAAAATGATAAATCTATATTTTATACTACCTGAAATTTTTATATCACTTAGTATAATGGTATTACTAATCATAGGAGTATTTAAAAATAATAGTTCTAAATTAATTTATACATTTAGTTACTTAGTTGTTATAATTTCATTAGCGATCAATATTAATATTAGCGATAATTTTAGTTTGTTCAATTGGAAATTTTTTAAAAATAGAGTATCCAATATTGATTTTATGTTCATTACTTGGCATGATAGTAATGGTTAGTTCAAATGATTTGATAGTTTTTTATATTGGTTTAGAATTACAGTCATTAGCTTTATACGTTTTAGCAGCTTTTAATCGTGATAATTTATTATCTTCAGAGTCAGGATTAAAATATTTTGTATTAAGTGCATTGTCGTCAGGACTTCTACTTTATGGATGTTCTTTAATATATGGTTTTTCAAATACGACTAATTTTGTAGAAATATCAAGAAATTTTTCATTTGAATATGGTGTTGTTTTTGGAATGGTTTTTGTTTTAGTTGGTTTAGCATTCAAAGTTTCAGCAGTTCCTTTTCATATGTGGGCGCCAGATGTATACCAAGGATCTCCTACTTCAGTAACAGTTTTATTTGCTATGCTTCCTAAGATTGCTGCTTTAACAGTAATTATAAAATTTTTGTATGGACCATTCTTAAATTTATTTTCTGAATGGCAAATAATTATTATTTTTTTATCAATAGCATCTATGATTTTAGGTGCAGTAGCTGCTATAGGTCAAAAAAATTTAAAAAGGCTTATAGCTTATAGTTCTATAAGTCATATGGGTTATGCTTTAGCTGGCCTAACAACGGGAACAAATGATGGAATACAAAGTACTTTAATATATTTAATAATTTACTTAATTATGAATTTGGCCTTTTTTAGTTGCCTTTTAATGTTAAAGAGAGACGATATTTATTATGAAAATGTTCAAGATTTATCAGGACTTTCAAAGAAACATCCAATTTTAGCTTTTTGTTTTTTAATAGTTTTATTCTCTTTAGCAGGCATTCCACCTTTAGCAGGTTTTTTTGCCAAATTTTATGTTTTTATGGCCGTAATAAAAGAGGAAATGTTCTTTTTAGCTATAGTTGGATTGTTAACTACTGTAATTGCAGCATTTTATTATTTAAGAATAATTAAAGTAATTTATTTTGATCAAGAACAAGAGAGATTTGATACAAACTTTAATTTTGGGGTAAAATTCACACTAGCATTTTCAACAATTTTAATACTGTTATATTTTATAAATCCTAACATTATAAACCAATTTATATTAAATATATCGGTAATCTGATGATACTAAAGACGTTCAAATTCAAAAAAATTAAAAGTACAAATGATACGGCTATTAAAAAAATTAAAAAAGGTATTGATAATGGTATTGTTATTAGCTTAGAGCAGACAAAAGGCAGGGGTCAGTATGGAAAACAATGGATATCAAAAAAAGGAAATTTATTTGTAACAATTTTTTACAAAATTAAAAATCATTCTAAAATTAGAAATTTAACAAAAAAAAATTTTAAATTATTAATTAATATTATTCAATTTTTTTTGAAACAGAAAGTAAAAATTAAATTACCCAATGACATTATCCTAAATAAAAAAAAATTGTGTGGCGTCCTACATGAAACTATTTTTTTTAAAAATAGCAGGTACTTAATAATGGGAATGGGTATTAATATCAACAATTCACCAAGATTGAGTAATTATTCTACAACTTTTATGAACAAGTATTTAAAAAAAAAAATTGGAATAAATGAAATTTTTCGTAAAATTAAAAATGAATTTGAATTATACTTAAATGATAATAGGTTGTCCCCAAAGTTTATAATAAATTAAATAAATTTTTTTTTAATGAATTTAAAATTAATTGTATAGAAATAAAAAAACTTAATTTAAATAAAATTATCAATATCAATGTTAATCGAAAAGAAATCGGATCAGATAGAATATCGAATGCAATAGGTGTTATGAATAAAAAAGATAATTTTATAGTTGTAGATTTTGGAACCGCAACTACTTTTGATGTTATTACCAAAAATAATTATTTAGGTGGGGTAATTGCACCAGGTGTTACTCTTTCATTAGATAACTTAATTAAAAGAGCAAGTTTAATACCTAATATAAAGTTAAATAAATCTAAAACTATAATTGGTAAAAATACCAGACAAGCAGTCTTATCGGGTTTTTTCTGGGGCTATACTGGCTTAATAAATAGTATAATTTCAAAAATAAAAAAAAAAACAAATAAAAATTATAAAATTTTTTTTACAGGTGGTCTTGCACACTTATTTAATAAAGATATAAAAGGAAAAATTGATATTGATAAAAATCTTACAGTTAAAGGTTTAATAAAAATCTCAAAATATTTTAAATTATGAAAAATGAATTAATTTTTTGTCCTCTTGGTGGATCAGGCGAAATAGGCATGAATATGAATCTATTTGGCTTTGGTAAACCAGGCGAACATAAATGGATTGTAGTGGATATTGGAGTAACCTTTGCAGATGAAAGTATTCCTGGTATTGATTTAATTTACCCAGATCCTGGTTTTATAATTGATAAAAAAGATTCTTTATTAGCCATAATTCTTACCCACGCACATGAAGATCATATTGGTGCGATAACTCAAATATGGCCAAAATTAAAATGTAAAATTTACGCAACTCCTTTTACTGCAGCCTTAATTGTTGAAAAATTTAGAGAAAAAAATATTGATATCACAACATATCTTATAATTGTTGAATTAAATGGTAAAATTAATTTAGGTGAATTTGAAATTGACTTTATAACACTAACTCATTCAATTCTTGAGCCAAATGGATTGAAAATAAAAACTCCTCTAGGCAATATATTGCATACTGGTGATTGGAAGTGTGACCCAGACCCTTTAATTGGAAAAAAAATTGATGATGAGAAATTAAAACTAATTGGCAAAGAGGGTGTACTAACAATGATTTGTGACTCCACAAATGTATTCAGTGAAGGTAGATCAGGCTCAGAGTTAAGTGTAAGAAAAAGTTTATTGAAAATTATTCAAAGGCTTAAAAAAAGAGTTATAGTAACATCATTTGCCTCTAATGTAGCCAGAATGGAAACAATATTCTTTTGCGCAGAGAGAACTGGAAGACAAATTTCACTTGTTGGTAGATCAATGAATAGAATTTTTAGAGCAGCGAGACAGTGTGGATATTTAAAGAATGTAATTGATCCAATAGACCCAAGAGACACAAATAAAATATCTAGAGATAAAATAATATATCTATGTACCGGTAGTCAAGGAGAACCAATGGGTGCTATGAATAGAATATCAAATTATACGCATCCTGATGTATTCATTGAAAAAGACGATACAGTAATATTCTCTTCAAAGATTATACCTGGTAATGAAAAAAAACTTTCAAAATTGCACAATAAACTCGTTTTAGAGGGAGTAGAAGTTATTACTGAAGAAAATGAATTCGTTCATGTATCTGGTCATCCAAATAGAGAAGACCTTAAAGATATGTATAATTGGATTAAACCAAATTCTGTAATACCAGTTCATGGTGAACATAGACATATTCTAGAACATCTTTCCTTTGCTAAAGAAATGAAAGTGCCACATCCAATTAAAGTTAAAAATGGAGACATAATAAAGATAGCACCATGTGAAAAGCCTGAAGTATATGATAAAGCACCATCAGGTAAACTTTATGTAGATGGAAATGTTAGCGTTTTCGAAGATTCAAAATCAATTAAAGAGCGTAAAAATCTCTCTATTAATGGAAGTTTAGAAGTAACGATTTTAGTTAATAATAAAGGAAATATATATGATTCACCTGTTATATCTGTAAAAGGACTACCCATAGATAACCTTGAAGAATTTAGATTTGGATTAGAGAAAGAAATTAGCAAAACAGCCAGAACATTTTCTTTAAATAATGTAAAACAAGAAGAAAATGCGATCACTGCATTAAAAACTGTTTGTAGAAAATATACTAAAGAACAAGTTGGAAAAAAACCTTTTACCAATATAAATTTAGTAAATATTTAATATGAGTATTACAGGGTCTTTGATAATTTATGTTTTAATTTGGTGGATTATTTTTTTCTCATTATTGCCAATAGATGTTGATAGAAAACATAAACAATTCGTGGAAGGAATAGATAAAGGATCACCTGAAAATCCTAGAATTATTAAAAAATTAATTTATACAACTATAATAACTTCAATTATTTTTATAGGTATATTTATGTTAGTAAAGTATGATTATCTTAATTTAAGAAGGTTTATTTCATAATGTTTTTTTCAAATTTATTAGTGCCTATTTTAAAAAATAATCCGTCAGAGGCAAAAATTAAATCTCATAAACTAATGTTAAGAACTGGAATGATCAAACAATCTTCAGCAGGTATATATTCTTGGTTACCTTTAGGATTTAAGATAATGAAGAAAATAGAGAATATTGTAAGAGAAGAACAAAATAGAATAAACGCACAAGAAATATTAATGCCAACAATCCAGTCGAGTGATATATGGAAAGAGAGTGGAAGATATGAAGATTATGGTGAAGAAATGCTTAGAATAACAGATAGACAAAAAAGAGAAATGTTATATGGACCGACTAATGAGGAACTTGTAACTGATATTTTCAGAAATAGTATAAAGTCTTATAAATCCTTACCTCAACTTTTATATCACATACAATGGAAGTTTAGAGACGAGTTAAGACCAAGATTTGGTATAATGAGGTGCAGAGAATTTTATATGAAGGATGCATATTCATTTGATTTGAATGACGATGAAGGTGAATATTCATATAACAAATTTTTTTTGTCATATCTTAAATTATTTAAAAGACTTGATTTAAAAGCAATTCCGATGGCAGCAGATACAGGTCCTATAGGAGGAAATTTATCACACGAATTTATAATTTTGGCAGAAACAGGAGAAAGCAAAATTTATACTGATAAAAATATATTTGAAGTTAATCATCAAAATTGTGAAATGAATAAAATTTCTCTAGAAAATTTAAGAAAAAATTTTGATAAATATTATGCAGTGACAGATGAAAAATATAACAAAATAAAATTCGACAAATTAGTAAAAAAAGAAGATCAGTTAGAAACAAAAGGTATAGAAGTTGGGCATATTTTTTATTTTGGTGACAAATATTCTAAACCAATGAACGCATCCGTAGATCATGATGGAAAAAAAGTTTTTGTAAAAATGGGATCTTATGGTGTAGGTGTATCCAGATTAGTTGGTGCCATAATTGAGGCAAAGTTTGATGAGAAAAATGAAAATATGATTTGGCCTATAAATGTAGCACCATATGAGTGTGTAATTATACCTTTAATTTCAAAAAGCGATAAAACAAATTTAGAGAAATCAATGAAAGTATTTAATAAACTTAAAGAAAATAAAATTGATACTATTATTGATAATACAGAGGAAAATTTTTCATCGAAAATGAAAAAGTTTAATCTTATAGGAGTTCCCTACCAAATAATTTTAGGAAAAAAAACAGACGATGATATGCTTGAATTTAAAAAAGTTGGTGAAGAGTCGGTCAAATTAAAAATAGATGAAATAATCAAGATAATAAATTCGAAAAAAAATTGATATCAAATTTAGAAAAAGAAATAACATTTAGATATTTAAAAACTAGAAAAAAAGACGGTTTTTTAAATGTTATAACTATATTTTCTTTTATCGGAATAAGTTTAGGAGTTGCGGTTTTAATAATTGTAATGTCAGTAATGAATGGATTTAGATCCGATCTCATAAAAAAAATAAATGGATTTAATTCTCACGCTACAATTCAAAGTTATGACAATAAACTAAATTTAGAAAAAATAAATAATTTTCCCTTAAAAAACAAAATCAGTCAAATTATGATAAGTAATAATGGCGAAGGTATTATAGTTAGTGACAAATTTACTAAGGGTGTATTTTTAAGAGGTTATAAAAAAAATGATTTTAAAAAATTAAATATAACACAAAATAAAAATTTTTTTGGAAATAGGTTTTTAGACATAGGCGATATTTCAATTAGTAAAGAATTAGGATATGATCTAAATTTAAATATAAATGATAAACTTAGTTTAATTTTTCCATCTGCCGAGGACACTCTTGTCGGTTCACTTCCAAAACAAAAAACATTTCAAATCAAATCTTTTTATACTAGTGGATTTAACGATTTTGATAAAAATATAATTTTTCTAAATATTTTAGACTTGGAAAATCAGTTAAATTTAAAATTTATACTTGGTCAGATCTTAATAAACCTCTATTTTCAGCTTTAAAAGTTGAGAGGAATGTCATGTTTATCATTTTATCATTAATCATAATTGTAGCTGCATTCAATATAATATCTGGTTTAACAATTTTAGTTAAAAATAAGACTAGAGAAATAGCAATTTTAAAATCCATTGGTGTAAAAAATAAATCAATAAGAAAAATTTTCTTTTTGGTTGGATTTATCATTGGGAGTAGCGCCACTTTTTTTGGAGTATTTTTAGGAATCATATTTTCCATTTATATAGAGAATATTAGACAGTTTATAAGTAATTTGTTTAATATAACTTTGTTTCCAGAGGAAATTTATTTTTTAAGTAAAATGCCGTATCAATTAGACTTAAAATCAATCTTGCTGATTTCAATTTGCTCAATTATATCAACGTGTTTGGTATCATTATTTCCTGCAATTAAAGCTTCTAATTTAGATACAATTAAATCTCTTAAATACGAATAGCATGATTGAATTAAAAAATTTATCAAAGAATTATTTATCAAAAAAAATTCAAGTATTAAAAAATGTAAATTTTATTTTTAGACCTGGAAAAATCTATTCTCTAGTCGGTCCATCTGGTTCGGGGAAATCAACACTACTCAATTTAATTTCATTAATAGACAAACCATCACGAGGGTTTATAAAATTAGACAATTTTAAAATTAATGAAAATGATATTGATCAAAAAGATACAATTAGGTCGAAAAAAATTGGCATAATTTATCAGGACAAAAATTTATTGTCAGATTTTACAACTTTAGAAAATGTTTACATGGCAAGACTTTCAATGAGTAATAATAGAAAAAAAGCAATTATGGATGCAAAAAGCTTAATAAAAAAGGTTGGATTGGAAAAAAGATTAGACCATTTTCCAAGTGAATTATCTGGAGGCGAATCGCAAAGAGTTGCAATATCGAGGGCATTAATAAATTCACCAGATATAATATTAGCTGACGAACCCACGGGAAATTTAGATCATAAAAACGCAACGGAAATATTTAAATTATTGTTTAGTTTAAAAAACAAAAAAAGAATAATTATTTTTGCAACTCACAATAGATATTTTGCTGATATGTCTGATTGTAAATTGAGTTTGATTAATGGTAAAGTCAATACTGTTAATGCAAGAAATTAAAAAATCTTTTAACCATTTTAAATTACATACTCAGTATTCTATTTGCGAAGGGGCTATTAAAATTGAAGATTTAGAATATTTCTGCAAAAAAAATAAAATTAAATCAATAGGCATTTCTGATACATCTAATTTATGTGGAGTTTTACAATTTTCTGAAACAGTATCAAAATCTAAAACCCAACCAATCATTGGATCTCAAATTAAATTTAAACATAAAGATTTGACTGGTTTAATTCCAATTATTGCAAAAGACGATATAGGTTACAAAAATATAGTAAGACTATCATCTAATTCATATTTAAAACACAAAGATTTCAATGAACCATTTTGTGAATTTAATGATTTAGTCGAAAATAAAGATGGATTAATAATCACACTGGGAGGTTTAAATAGTATAGTAGGCGATTTATTTAAAAAAGATAGGCTCGATGATATTAAAGAAATTTATATTTTTTTAAAAAATTTATTAAAAGACAATTTTTATATAGAGATCCAAAGACATCAAGATTTAAATGAAAAAAATTTGGAAATTTATAATTTAAATTTATCTAATGAATTAGACATTCCTATAATTGCATCTCAAGAGATTTATTATTTGGAAAAAGATTTACATGAAGCACATGATGCACTTATGTGCATTGGTTCAAAAAGTTATATAAATGATAAAAGTAGGTTGAAACTTTCTAATAATCATTATTTTAAAAGTGACGATGAAATGTATCAACTATTTTTTGATTTACCTGAAGCTTTGAAAAATAATTATAATTTACCTTTAAGATGTAGTTATAGACCGATATCATCAAAACCATTATTGCCTGATATAGGCTCAAAAGGAAATTTTACTGCTGACGATATTCTCAAACAAGAAGCTGAGGAAGGTTTAGAATTTAGATTAAATAGAATTAAAAGTGAAACTTCTAATGTTAAAATAGAAGAATATAAGAAGAGACTTTATCATGAAATTAAAATTATATGCAAAATGAATTATGCAAGTTATTTTTTAATAGTTTCTGATTATATAAAATGGGCGAAACAAAATAATATTCCAGTAGGACCTGGCAGAGGATCTGGAGCTGGATCATTAGTTGCATGGTGCCTATCAATTACAGATGTGGACCCAATAAAGTTTGATTTAATTTTTGAGAGATTTCTTAATCCGGACAGGATATCAATGCCTGATTTTGATATAGATTTTTGTGAGGATAAGAGAGATTTAGTTTTTGATTACCTTAATAAAAAATATCCTGGATCTGTTGCACATATTATAACTTTTGGAAAATTAAAAGCACGAATGGTTATTCGAGATGTTGGACGTGTAATGGGCCTTCCCTATGGTTTTGTTGACAGTATTTGTAAAATGATCCCATTTGATCCATCTAGACCAATGAATTTAAAACAGTGTATAAATTCGGAACCAAAGCTCCAAAAACTTATCAACGAAGACAAAAGAGTCAATCGTTTAATAAACCTATCTTTAAAACTTGAGGGTTTAAATCGTAATTTTGCAACACATGCTGCTGGTGTGGTAATTGCAGATAAAAATTTATCAGAAACAGTGCCACTTTATAAAGATCCATCCTCTAATTTATTATTACCATCAACACAATTTGATATGTATTCAGCTGAAAACGCTGGTCTAATCAAATTTGATTTTTTAGGCCTAAAAACTCTAACAGTTATAAACAAAACACAAAATATTATTAAAAAAAAAATTAAAGACTTTGATATTAAAAATATTAAATATGATGATGAAAAGGTTTATAAATTACTATCATCAGGTAACACAATCGGTTTATTTCAACTAGAAAGTTCTGGTATGCGAGAAGCTTTGACTCAAATGAAGCCAAATCAACTTGAAGATATTATAGCACTTGTAGCATTATATAGACCTGGTCCAATGAGCAATATTCCAATATATAATGATTGCAAACATGGCAAAAAAGAACCTGATTATTTGCATCCTAAGCTAGAGAAAATATTGAAACCAACTTACGGAGTAATAATTTATCAAGAACAAGTTATGCAAATCGCGCAGACTCTGTCTGGTTTTTCTCCCTCTGAAGCTGATTTACTCCGAAGGGCTATGGGAAAAAAAAAAAGAGCTGAATTAGAAAGACAAAAAACTAGGTTTGTCGAGGGAGCATTTAAAAATGGAATAAGTAAAGACATTGCAGCAGGTATTTTTTTAAAAATTGAACCATTTGCTGAATATGGTTTTAACAAAAGTCATGCAGCAGCTTACGCTATAATTGCTTATCAAACAGCATACCTTAAGACTTATTTTACTGAACAATTTTTTGCTGCATCTATGTCTATGGAGTTATCTAATCAAAAAAAACTTGGAGAATTTTGTGAAGAGATTAAAAAGCTAAAAATAAATATTATACGACCAGATATTAACACATGTTTTTCAAATTTTTACTCGGATAACAAAAATTTTTACTATGCACTGGGTGCTATAAAAAATGTTGGATTTGACTCAATATCAAATATTATTATTGAGAGAAACAAAAATGGTAAATTTAAATCTGTTTACGATTTTCTAAATAGAGTAAATCCAAAAGATATAAATAAACTTCAATTGGAGGGGCTAACTAAAGCTGGGGCTTTCGATAGTATCATTAATAATAGAAGATCGTTTTACGAGTCAATTCCTAATTTAATTTTAAAATCAAAAAATATATATGATAGTAAATTTCAAAATCAAAAAGAGCTATTTTCTGTTGGTATAAATGAAAATAGAGAAGAAATTGTAAATGAAAAATCTGAGTGGAATTTTCAAGAAAAAATGCTTAAAGAATTTGAAACTATAGGTTTTTATATTTCAGATCATCCATTGAACCAATATAAAGATGTTTTCAAGGAATATAATATTACAAAATATTCTGACTTTATTAATGACAAAAATAATATCAGCAGCATGGTTTCGGCCACAATTATAAAAGTTCAAGAAAAAAAAACTCAAAAAGGTACATCTTATGCAATTATTAAGTTTTCAGATTTAGGTGGGGTTTTTGAATTATTTGTTTTTTCTGATATTCTGGAGTTAAATAGAGAAAATATTAAAGAGGGTAAATCAGTAATAATAACACTTTATAAAAATACTAATGAAAACGATCAGAGAATAAGAATAAATGTACGTAAAATTATTCCATTAGATGAAATTCTAAATAAACCCATAAATAATCTTAAGATTAAAATTAATAATACTAAAGATCTTATTATTTTATCAAATATTTTAAAGACTAAAGGCAATGTTGAAATTATGTTTGAACTTGAAGAAAATAATAAAAAATATACTTTGAAATTAAAAAATAAACGATTTGTTGATAGGAACGTTTTAAATACTATTAAAAATCAAGGTATTTTAACATCTATTTTATAATAAATTACTTGCCTTTATCCCTTAAAGTTAATAAATAATAGCGCATTACTCACACAGTTAGTGGTTTAATACCTCCGGTCCTTAAATGGAAATAACTGTGGCGGAATAACCGGAAAAAATTATGAAGATACCAAATATATCTATACAACAACTTTTAGAAGCAGGGGTTCACCTAGGTCATAAAACTTTAAGATGGAATCCAAAAATGAAAAAATATATTTTTGGAAAAAGAGACTCTGTCCATATTATTGATCTTACACAAACATTAGAATTAACAAATAAAGCACTTGAAAAGGTTTATGAAACAATAATTAATAATGGAAAGATTCTTTTTATCTCGACAAAAAAACAGGCATCCGAGTCTATAGCTGAATTAGCAAACTCAACTGATCAATATTTTGTGAATTATAGATGGTTAGGTGGCATGTTAACTAATTGGGGAACAATTTCAAATTCAATTAAAAAACTTCAAAAGTTAAATATTGATTTAAAAGCTGAAAATAGAGGTTTCACAAAAAAAGAACTTCTTAAAATGGGAATATTAAGAGATAAATTACAAAGGTCATTAGGTGGTATAGCAGAAATGAAAAAAGTACCTGATCTAGTTTTTATTATTGATACTAATTACGAGTCTCTTGCAATTAAGGAGTCAATTAAATTAAATATTCCGATTATAGCGATACTTGATACAAACTCTGATCCAGAAGGAATTGACTATCCTATTCCAGGAAATGATGATGCAAGAAGATCTATAGATTTATATTGTAGCCTAATAAAAGAAACAATTGAAAATGCAAAAAAAAATATTCCTATTAAAGAAGAAAAGAAAAACGTCGAAACTCCAAAAAAAAAATTATCCTCTGAGAATAACAAAAATTTAAGTTAATTGAATTTATAATGAGCGATATTCAAAATATCAAAAAACTAAGATCATTAACTGGAGCAGGATTTAAAGATTGTAGTTCAGCACTAGAAGAGTCATCTGGTAAAATAGATAAAGCTATAGAAATTTTAAGAATTAAAGGTATTTCAAAAGCATCAAAAAAAATGTTGAGAAATGCTAATGAGGGGCTAATTGCGATATCAGGAGACAGTGATAGATACTCTATTATTGAATTAAATTGTGAAACCGATTTTGTAGCAAAAAATGAGGATTTTATAAATTTTTCAAAAGAATTAAGTGAATTAAACAATTCTATTAAATCTGACAAAGACAAATTAATAAAGTTAAAAATGAAAAATGATATTTCAGGTGAAAAAATTACTATTGGCAGAATAAAAACTATAGAAAGTAAATCAAAAAAAATATTTAAATATCATCATTCTGTTATTAAAGATAACTTATCTAAATTAGGTGTTATTGTATCAATAAAGACCGAGTCTGATGACGAAAAAGTTGATATTTTTGGTAAACAACTTTCAATGCATATTGCCGCTTCTAACCCTCTTTCTATAGAAGCAAAAGATATAGATGAACAAATTATAAAAAAAGAAGAGGAATTAATCTCTCAAGAACTTAAAAATTTAGGAAAACCTGAAGATATTATTAAAAAAATATCTATTGGTAAAATAAATAAATTTAAGGAAGAAAATTCTTTGCTTAATCAATATTGGGTTATGGAACCTAAAAAAAAGGTTAAGGAAATTATTCAAGAACTGAACATTCCAAATTTAAAAGTTGAAGATTTTATTAGATTAAAAATTGGAGATTAAATGTTTGATATAAATAACTTTAATCAAAAAATGACAAAAACATTAGATGTTTTTAATAAGGAACTTAGTGCTCTTAGAACCGGAAGAGCAAATGCAACTATGTTAGACTTAGTAAAGGTAGATGTTTATGGTCAAAAAATGCCAATAAACCAATTAGGTTCGATTACGACACCAGATCCAAGAATGATAAATATTCAAGTATGGGATTTAAATAATGTATCATTGATTGATTCGGCTATTAAAAAAAGTGAATTAGGTTTAAATCCACAAATTGATGGTCAGCTAATTAGATTACCAATTCCAAATCTTAGTGAGGAACGAAGAAATGAAATGAAAAAGATGATTAAATCTATGGGAGAGAAAAGTAAAATTTCAATAAGAAATATACGGAGAGAAGCAAACGATGATTTAAAAAAATTACAGAAAAAAAAAGAAATTTCAGAAGATGACGAAAAAAAATATGAAAAGGAAATACAAACTCTAACAGATAAGCACATAAGCTTAGTAGACGATAGAGTAACTCAAAAAGAAAAAGAAATAATGACAATATGAGCCAGATTAAACATGTCGCTATCATAATGGATGGCAATGGTCGCTGGGGTATCAAACAAGGAAAAACAAGAAATTTTGGCCACGAAAACGGCATTAAAACTGTCGAAATGATAATAAAGGAGACAATAAAAAAAAAAATTAAATTTTTAACATTATTTGCTTTTTCAACAGAAAACTGGAAACGACCACAGGGGGAGAGAAATTTCCTTTTCAAATTATTAGAACATTACATAAAAGATAAACTAGATTCGCTTAATAAAGAAAAAATAAAAATCAAAATTATTGGACAAAAAATTTTTGCGTATAAACTAAATTCGCTGTTAAATTATGCTGAATATAAAACAAAGAAAAATAAAAAATTACAAATAAATCTTGCATTAAATTATGGTTCAAAAGATGAATTATTACATGCATTCAATAAATTAAAAAATAAAAAAAAAAAAATTACTACAAGAGATATTAAAAATAATTTATTTAC
>LUMT01000057.1_pt1 | contig 40325 bp, 43 predicted proteins | sample 729741 | NCBI WGS metagenome assembly LUMT01 (sample SAMN03860299, study PRJNA289734) | marine metagenome | biome: seawater column; feature: ocean; material: water; isolation source: Red Sea water column Station 192 - depth 50m | place: Saudi Arabia: Red Sea | collected 2011-10-15 | depth 50 m
AGATACAACAGAAAAAATTAATGATAATTCTGAAATTGTTTGCATCGGTGCATTTGATGGAGTTCACTTAGCTCATCAAGAGTTATTCAAAAAAACAAGAGATTTAAATAAACAATTCGATATTGTTACATTCAATGTGTTGCCGAAGATTTACTTCAATGATTCTCTTAAACCTTTAGTTTCAACAAAAGAGAGAAATGAAATTTTTGAAACATTTAGTCCAAAAAATTTAATTTATTTAAATTTTGAACAATTCAATGAAATATCATCTGTAGATTTTTGTAAGTTCCTGGATGAAAACCTTGGTATAAAAAGAATTGTTGTTGGTAAAGATTTTAAATTTGGTAGAAACAGATCTGGTGATATAAATACCTTGATTGATTATTTTGGTGAAGATAATATTTTTCTCTTGGAAGATTTTTTAATAAATAATGAAAAAGTCTCATCTACTAAATTACGATATTATCTGTCTTCTGGTGAGATTGATAAAGCTAATAATCTACTAGGTAGAGATTACTCTCTCACAGGTAAAGTTAATAAAGGGAAACAGTTAGGAGGTGAATTAGGTTTTCCAACTGCAAATCTCACACTTGATGAAGAAGTTTTTTTACCAACATACGGAGTATATTACGGTGTTGTTGAAGTTGATAAAAAGAGGTTCAATTGCATTGCTAACGTTGGTTTAAATCCAACCGTTGATGATGAAGATTCTGTAAAAATTGAAGCACATATTTTAGATTTTAATGATGATATATATCATAAGGAAATAAAGCTTTTTTTGAAAAATTTTATCCGTGATGAGCAAAAGTTTGAAAATATTGATGAGCTAAAAAACCAAGTTTTAGATGATATTGAATCAGTAAAGAAATATATATAATTTACACTTTAGATCTATTGACTACTATTATTGTTTCGAATGACAACCAAAGAAAAATTAATTAAAGAATACGGTAAATCTGAAAATGATACCGGTTCAACTGAAGTACAGGTTGCTTTACTTACACAAAGAATAAATGATTTAACCGATCATTTAAAAATACACAAGAAAGACCATCACACAAGAAGAGGATTATTGATGCTTGTGGGTAAAAGAAAAAGGCTTCTTCAATATCTTGAAAATCAAGATGTTGAGAGATATCGTTCTTTAATTGATAAACTTGGTTTAAGAAAGTAAATAAATATAAGATAGAGCGTTGTTAATTGAGAGCTTTTAAGGAAAGCTGGCAATTAATAACCTCATCTTGGAAATGAGGATAAATGTCCGTAACAAATGTCACATGCAATATTGGTGATAAAGAAATTAAATTTGAAACAGGTAAATTAGCTCTCCAGGCTCCTGGTTCTGTAGTTGTAACATCTGGAGATACAAATGTACTTGTAACAACAGTTGCAAATGAATCAGTAAGAGAAGGAATTGATTTCTTTCCTTTGACTGTCGATGTCGAAGAGAGAATGTATGCCGCTGGTAAAATTCCTGGTGGATTTTTTAGAAGAGAAGGAAGGCAAACAGAGAAAGCAATTTTAGCTTGCCGATTAATAGATAGACCACTAAGACCTTCTTTCAAAGATGGTTTTAGATGTGAAACACAAATTATTGCAACCGTTTTGAGTGTTGATAATGAAAACGAATATGACGTTTTATCTCTAAATGCTGCCTCACTTGGTTTACAACTTGCTGGTATTCCATTGGAATCACCAGTTGGCGCAGTAAGGATGTCTCTCATTAATGATCAATGGGTTGTACAAGCTACGAATACAGAACAAGAAGATTCAATTTTTGATATGGTCATAGCTGGAAAACTCAATGAAAATAATGAAATTGATATTGTCATGGTTGAAGCTGGCGCTAAGGAAAATACATTTGAAAAAATAGACGAAGGAAGCCTTGCACCATCCGAAGATATAGTTGCAGACGGTATAGACATGTCTAAAGATTATATTTTATCATTAATAAATTCTCAAAAAGAGCTAGTTTCAATGAATGACATCCCATCCGTTGATTGGCCACTAATTGAAGATTACACCGATGAACTAAAGTCAAAAATTGAAACAAGCTGCAAAGACGAACTTAATGAAATTGCCTCAATAATTGATAGGTCTGAGAGAAGCTCACGCCAAAATGAATTACAAGAAAAAATTGTTGAAGAATTTTTAGATGAAGAAGAGGATAACTCTAAAGCTATCAAATTAGCTTATAAATCAATATTTAAAGAGTTAGTTAGGGATAGGGTTGTTAGTGGAGGACCAAGGCTTGATGGAAGATCTCCAACAGACATTAGAAATATTTCTTCTGAAATCAATTTATTACCTATGGTTCATGGATCATCTTTGTTTCTTAGAGGTGAAACTCAGGTATTGAATGTAACAACACTGGGCATGTCAAGGCTTGAACAAATGCTAGATACCATAGATACAGTCACCTCAAAGAGATATATGCATCATTATAATTTTCCACCATATTCAACAGGTGAGGCCTATATGATGAGAGGTCCAAAAAGAAGGGAGATAGGTCACGGTGCTTTGGCAGAAAAAGCGATACTACCTGTTATTCCTCCAAAGGCTGATTTTCCCTACACGATAAGAGTTGTGAGTGAAGCTATTTCATCAAATGGCTCTACTTCCCAAGCTTCTGTATGTGCATCAAGTCTTTCTTTAATGGCAGCCGGTGTACCAATTAGAGAACATGTTTCAGGAATAGCAATGGGTTTAATATCTAAAAATAATGAATTTGTAACTTTAACCGATATTTTAGGTGCAGAGGACGCATTAGGTGATATGGACTTTAAAGTTGCAGGAACCAGAGGAGTGATAACTGCTCTTCAATTAGATATGAAAATTGAAGGTCTACCATCCGATATTTTAAGAAAAGCTCTTGAGCAAGCAAAAGATGCTCGACATCATATCTTGGATATCATGGAAGATACTATTTCAGAACCGGCTGATTCTTTATCTGGTAATGCTCCAAGACTTGAATCAATTGAACTACCTAAAGATAAAATTGGTGAGGTAATTGGGCCTAAAGGAAAAAACATTAGGAAGATTGAAGAGGAAACGGGTGCAAGTGTTGAGATAGATGATGATGGAATACTCACACTTGGTTCAACAGAACAAGAATCTCTTGATACTGCGAAAGAGATGGTAATGGCAATTATTGATCCTGAGGAGCCTGAATTAAATCAAGAGTATGAAGGAGAGGTTGTTAGTCTTGCAAAATATGGGGCTTTTATTAATATTCTCCCTGGAAGAGATGGATTAATGCATATATCAAAATTTCACTCTGAAATTAGAGTCGGCGACCCAGAAAAGGTACTTACCGTAGGAGATAAAATTCAGGTAGTAGTTGACTCAATTGAAAATGGAAAAGTTGGTTTAACACCTGTAAACGATATCGAAATACCAGAAGATGCTATTGAGAAGAGACAATCTGGTAAGAGAGAAAGAAAACCAAGATCTTCAAAGCCTCGTGAAAACAATGATGGTAATAAGAAAAGAAAAAGAGTTTCTTTCGAAGACGAATTCGAGAAGGGTATTTAATTACTTACGATTTGCAGTAAGTTTTGTTGGATTTGTTGATTCCGTTGTGATGTAAGCATCTGGACTAATAGTTGAAACAATTTTTAGAACGTCTTTAACTTTTTTTCTTGGTGTGACACACCAGGAAATAGTTACTTCTCCTTCCATACCTTCTCCATTTATTACAGTTACACCATATCCATTACTGCGGAGTTCTTTTGCTAATTTTTTACTATCACTATCTTTTGGAGAAAAAATACGGATAACAACATCACCTATTGCAATAGATGATTCAATGTACGATCCAACTATAGTCCCTGCAGCAAATCCCAAAGCATAACCAACTGCCAAATAAGGATCATTTAAATCTTTAATTACTTGAGATATGGCAATAATCCAAATACCTGATTCAATAAATCCAAGAATTGCTCCAAAAAATGGCTTTCCTTTATTTACATAGAGAGTTCTTAGTGTTCCTAAACTTTGGTCGATAAGACGAAGTATAAAAATATAACCAGCTGCTAAAAGTAATTCCATAATTAGCTTTTAAGTTTTATAGTCATATCGTCGTAGACACTTTTCATCTTTTTATGAGTTTCTTTTACGAGATCCTCTATATTTTCTTTTGTGCACTTAGACATGTCTATAGGTTCTAATGTCTTAATGAATGCTTTTCCACTAGTCATGAATTTTCGACCCTTAGGCCAAATATCACCAGTACCAGCTATCACTACTGGTAAGATTCTTACATTGTTTTGTTGTGCTATGTGAAATGCACCACTTTTAAATTCTTTAAATTCATTTTTATCCACTCTTGTTCCTTGAGGATATACCATTAAAGACCACCCATTCTTAAAAAGATTTCTAGCTTGTTCATTTATTGATTCTCTATCATTTGGATTGTCTCTATCAACTTTTATAAAGTTAAATGCTCTGGCTGCTGTTCTGAAGACAGGTAATTTATAGACTTCTTTTTTGGCCATAAATGCCCATTTAATTTTAAGAAGTTTAAATAATATTAATGAATCAATATTTGATAAGTGGTTCGATATAACAACATAAGATTCATTGTTCTTATATTCAACAGCTTTTGTAAATGATGTTTTTGCTCTTGCTGCCCATAACCATGGATTTACCCATGATTGTGCAATGTGATATTTTAGAGAACCGTACTTACTAAAAAGGCCTACTAACCAAATGCTATAAGTTACAGGAATTGTATAAAGCACCATAATAAATAAGTTGATCCAGCTTAATAATTTATTCTTGAGCATGGGCTTATATTACAGTGATATCATATTCATAAGTAAAAATGTACGAAAAAAAAATTTTTAGAAGTAACTTAAAAAAAGTTGATTACAAAGAATTTAATCTATCGAATAAAAATCAAAAATTTATATCAAAATTAATAGAAAGAAAAAAAATATGTACATATATTCCATTGGACTCTGAACTAGATATTAATTTATTCTTAAATACATTTTTAGAAATTCAAACAACTTTTCTTGATGATAATGAGTTGAAAGTTTGTATTTTGCAAGAGCCTTTTGTAATCAACAAACTTAAAATTATGGAACCACAAAATATAGAGATAGCTAACAGTACTGAAGTATTTTTTGTACCAGGATTGGCATTTTCAAAATCTGGAGTACGACTCGGTAGGGGAAAGGGACTTTATGATAAACTTTTAGCAAAATATCCAAATTCAATAAAGGTAGGAATATGTTCAAGTGTAAATCTTTATGATAAGTTACCCCAAGAATCACACGATATACTTATGGATTATGTTCTCACAGAGAACGAAAATTTAAAAATACATTAAAATTACAAAATATGGATATAAGCATCAATGTTGGTTATTTTGGACCTCATATTTCAGAAGACAAAGATTTAATAAAAAAATTAGATGATATTGGAGTATCTTGTGTCTGGACGGCTGAAGCTTATGGCTTCGATGCAGTAACACCTCTTGCATATTTTTCCGCTTTGACTGAGAAGATGAAAATTGGTTCAGGGATTATGCAAATTCCTGCAAGAACACCAGCAATGACAGCAATGACAGCTGTAACACTTGATCAAATGTCTAAAGGAAGATTTAGATTAGGTTTAGGTGTTTCAGGTCCACAGGTTGTGGAAGGTTGGCACGGTGTACCATATGGAAAACCACTTAAAAAAACTAGAGAATATGTAGAACTAGTTCGAAAAATTATTAGCAGGGATGGAAAAGTTGAACATCATGGCGATTATTATGATTTACCTTTAGAAGGTGATGGGACAACAGGTTTAGGCAAGCCACTTAAGCTGATTGAGCAACCGTTCAGAAGTGAAATTCCAATATATTTAGCTGCAGTTGGATTAAAAAATGTAGAACTAACAGCAGAAATTGCGGAAGGATGGTTACCATTTATGTACTCACCAATTAAGGGTGAGGATATCTATAAAGAATCACTAAATAATGGATTTAAAAAATCTGGTGATTCTGATAAAAAAAATAAATTTGAAATTGTCACAACTGTATTTGGTCGTGTTTGCGAAGAGGATGAAATTGATCAATATCTATATCCCGCACGAAATATTTATACGCTTTATGTTGGAGGTATGGGCGCAAAATCAAAAAACTTCTATTACAACTTATTTTGTGAATATGGGTATGAAGATATTGCAGATGAGCTTCAAAATCTTTATTTAAGTGGTAATAAAAAAGAATCTGAACAACTTTTTCCAAAAGAGTTGTTAAATGAATTAACACTTGTAGGTACTAAGAAAGACATAGAAAAGAAATTGGAAACCTGGAAAGAAAGTAACATAACTGAGATATCTCTCTCACTTCCAATTGATTTTGAAACGGTTAAATTTATAAAAGAATTATTGTGAAAATTCTTTTAACATCGTTTTATGATTTAGGTAAACAACCAAAAATTATCGCTGAAATCGTTGATAAGTATAAAGCTGAAAATATTCAATTTGATATTGTTGACTTTTCAATAGACAATCCCGAAATAAATATAGATCAATATGACGTACTTGGTATATATGCACCAATGCATACTGCAACTGTTTTATCTATTGAATTTCTAAAGAACAAATCATTACCAAAGAAAGTATTTACATTTGGTCTTTATGGTTCTGTACTTGAAGATTTTAACTCATCAATCAAACACATTAGCAATATTGAAAATGGAGAGTTAGATTCATTCTTAGATATAAATAAAAATAAATTATTCTCATTAAAAAACAATATACCAAATAGAGACATTCTTCCCGATATATCTAATTACGCCCATCTAGTAAACGGATCTTCAAACTTGATAGCTGGATCAGTTGAAACAACCTATGGCTGTAAACACTCTTGCACACATTGTCCTATACCAATCTCATTTAACGGTAATTTTAAGACCTACAGTTTAGAAAAAATATTACTTGATGTTGAAAACCAAGTTAACTCTGGTGCAATGCACATATCATTTAATGATCCGGATTTTTTTAATGGTCCAATCCATGCTTTAAAAATTCTTGAAAACCTCAATTCAAAATTTCCTGAAGTGACTTATGATTCAACAATTAAAGTAGAGCACATAATTAAGTATGAAAAGTACTTTAAAGAGCTTTCTTCTTTAAATATGATTTTTGTTATATCTGCATTTGAAACCACAAATGATGAAGTTTTAACTATTTTAGAAAAAAATCATTCAAGTGTTGATTTAGCTAACGCTATAGAGATATCACAAACAAATAATATTGATATTCGTCCTACATGGATGCCTTTTTCTCCATGGACAAACCAAAATGATTTAATTGACATAATTAAATTAATTGAAAATTATAAACTTAGAGAAACGGTTGATCCTATACAATTAACCATCAAATTATTGATTCCTAAGAATTCACTTATTCTCCAGAGGTCAGAAATTAAAGGGTATTTAAAGGATTATGATAAAAACTCATTGAGTTACATGTGGGATTATAAAGATGAAGAAGTAAATAAACTGCAAGTGTCTCTTTTTAATTATTTATTAGATACTCCTGATTTGGATGAGCACAGTCAATATCTAGGTATGGTCAAAATTATTGAAAATATGACACAATCCAATTTGATATCAGATTTAAATTACAGCTATAAAAATGTACCAAAATTATCAGAAACTTGGTTTTGTTGTGCAGAGCCAAGTCAGATACAACTTGATAGAATTAAAACAAATACAGCTTTGATATGACAGAAGTAACTAATGAAGATATAAACGTATCTACTTGGAAAATTCCAAGCCCACTTGGCATCATTGGAAGTCATGCAGAAGGTGAGTTCAACGGTATGACTGCTAGCTGGATCACACAAGTTAGTATGGAGCCGGCTCTTATCGGAGTAGGCATTGACAATAAAAGTGTAACTTTTGACTTAATGAATAGAAGTGATCATTTTACATTAAATATGTTCTCACCCGAATATACAAAAGTCTTCGTAAAATTTTCAAAACCTGCTGAGTACTCAGAGGGCTTTTTAAATAAAGAGCCAATAACTTTAACAAAAAACTCAGTTCCAATATTTGATAATGCAACTGTATGGTTTGAACTTAAAACTAACCAAAAAATTAATCTAGGAACTCACACTTTCTTTATTGGTGAGATTATTGATTGTAAAACACTTAACCCAGATGAAAGGGTCGCTTACATGGGGGATACAAGAATGAAGTATGGTGGTGTGCCACGGGGTGGACATTAATTTAATATTTTAGAAATTTTCTATCTAAGATTTTGATTTATAATTTATTGAAGGGAGTTTATGAAATTAAAAAAAGGCGACTCAATAAGTGAACTTACTTTACCTTCTGTAGATGGTTCAACTTTTAATCTAGAATCAATACAAGGTAAGAAAGCAATGATATCCTTTTACAGATATTCTTCGTGTCCTTTTTGCCATTTACGAATTAATGAGATTATTTCAAAAAAAAGTGAATTCGGCGAAAATTTTGTACCAGTTGCAATATTTGACTGTGACTTTGATGATTTAGTTAAAAATTCAAAAAAACACGATGGTGAAATCACAATTTTATGTGATGATGATCGTATATATTTTGATAAGTTTGAAGTTCAAAACAGTTTCCTCAGATTTTTAGTTGGTATAACAATTAGAGTAGATCGCTTTTTTAAAGCTGTTTTTAAAGGGTATAACCCTGCTTCAAACATGAGCGGTGCATTTTTAGGAATACCAGCAGACATACTTATCGATGAAAATGGGATTGTTGAAAAGGCATTTTATGGATCTCATACAGCTAGTCATATTCCTTTGAACGAAGTTGTTTTGTTCTCAAGAAGTTAGATTATTAATTATTGAATATTAAAGAATATTAACTTCTACTTTTATATACTGCATAAAAACCAACAAGTATTGAGCTTATCAAGAAGTAGCTCAAAGCAACAATCGTAATGATATTTAACCCTAGTAATGATGCTACAGCTGCTGCTATAGGGAAATTTTGTAATGTACCCTCAGCAATGATTCCTTTCCTGTCTTCATCACTAATTTTTGTTATTTTTGATACAAGATTAATTCCTACAAATATTGCTAACAGATTTAAAACTACAAATATAAATGATGATTTAAAGATATCCACAAGAACATCATTTAATTCTATTGGTACACCTATAGCGAGAATTAATGTAACAACAGTAAAAACTTTTTTAATATTTGGCTGAGAGTTAGTTGCTTTCTCTGGGAAATAATATTTTATAACCATCCCGATAATTACAGGAATCAAAACAAGATAAAGTAGTTCTATTAATAATTCTGTTGAGTCAATTTGTACTTGTACACCAACTTTATCATTAAATATAGACGCAACATTTAGCCAAAAAGGTATAGTTGCAAACGCGATAAGTTGAGTCACAATTGTAAGTGATGTAGTTAGAGCAACATTGCCTTTCATTAATGATGAATACATTGAAGATATATGACCACCTGGTGCACACATTATTACAATTATTCCGATTGCTACTGATTGATTATCAATGAACAAACTTGTAACTATTCCGACAATTGGTAAAAGTGTAACTTGAATTAAAAGCCCTATAATTGAGCTTTTAGAATTTGTAATTAAATTTTTAAAACTTTCAATATCTAAATCAGTACCAACCCCAATCATTAGGAGTGGAATTAAATACGGTACTAAATCTAAAAAAATAGAATTAATTTCCATTTAATTAATATTATTAGAAAAATAATGAAATGTATTAAATGTAAACATAAATGGAAAAGAACAAAACTTACTGAGTATGTCTCGTTTCTATCGCAATGTCCAAAATGTAAAAGTAGAATAATTCTAAGGTATTAATGAAAAAAATAGCTTTTAAGATTTCTACATACATATCAATATTTTTGGTTCTTCCAATTTTAAAATTATTTGGTAAAAAATATTACGAAACAAACGTAGTCCCGAAGCTATTGACCGTTCTTTGTAATACAAAACCTAATCATTATCAAAGAAAAAAAGTTGTTCCATTAGCAACTGGTGATGTTGTTGAAATAGGTGTAGGTCCAGGATTAAATTTGCAATACTATAACTTCGAAAAGGTCAACAAAGTTATTGGAATAGATCCTTCAGATGAGCTAAACAAAATTGCCAAAAAAAATGCTGACAAAGTCAATTTAGATATTGAATTTAATTTATCCTCAGCTGAAAGTATTGATTTGCCAACATCCTCTGTTGATTCAGTAGTTTGTACTTTCTCATTGTGTTCTATTCCTGATCCAAATAAAGCTTTAAATGAAATTTTTAGGATTTTAAAACCAGGAGGTAAATACTTTTTCTGTGAACATGGAATTTCTCCAGATATGACCACGAAATTATTTCAGAATGTGACAAACATATTTTATCCAAAATTATCAGGAGGTTGTCATGCAAATAGAGATATACCAAAGTTAATAACTGATGCTGGATTAAATATTATTGAAAAAGATACAATGTACTTACCAGGATCTGTAAAGTTTCTTGGATACAATTACTGGGGTGTAGCTGTTCGCTAGATATTCTTTATTGATAAAATTGCATCAACGCATGCCTCGGGTTGATCTTCTTGTAAAAAATGTCCAGCATCTTCAATTGTTACATGAGGCATATCTTTGCAACCAGGGATTAATTTATAAAATGAATTTTCAACACCAGAAAATATCGGGTCCTTATCGCTAAATGCGCATAAAAATGGTTTTTTCCATTCTCTTAATATTTTCCAGGCTTCTTTATTTGGTTCCGCACTTGGAGTTCTAGGCGTACCTGGAACTAAGTTTGGAAATTGTCTAACTCCTTGTTTGTGATCATCATCTGGAAATGGAGCATTGTATGCAGCAAGCGCATTTTCATTTATTCCTTTTGTCGTGCCATTCCTTACTTGTCCTGCAACATGAAGATCAGATTTTATCTGTAAAAATTCACGAAACACAGCAAACCCTTCGCTTAAAGGAGCCTTACCAGTAGGCAGTCCTGTATTTGCAGCAACAATTTTTTCAAATCTATCACCAAACTTTGCTGCAAGCCTCAAACCTATCAAGCCACCCCAGTCCTGACAAAAGAGAGTAATATTTTTTAAATCAGTATTCTCAATAAATTGTGACATCCAATCTACAAATCCCTCATAGGAATAGTTATATCTCACTGAAAATTTATCAGATTTTCCAAATCCAGGTAAATCAGGAACAACTACTCGGTATCCATTCTCTTTCAATGGATCGATCATGTTTCTGTATAAATATCCCCAAGTAGGATTCCCATGTAAAAGAAGAACACATTCATCACTAGCTGAATTTTCATCAACAAAATGAATATCCAATTCTCCAAATTCTGATGTTACAGTTGTGAAATTTTCTTTATATTCCCAATCACTTAGATTTTCAAATAAAGTTAAATCTGTTTTTAAAATTGACATGATTATATTTTAGTAATCATGATTAAAATTTTCTTATTTACTTTAAAGTAACTATCAAGCCTAAAAAACTTAAATTAATATAAATATGATGAGAAAAACTATCAATAAGTCTCTTCCATATATTGTTGGAATAATTATCGGCATCGTAAGTTTTTTACCATTTACAAGACCAACATCTACAGCCGCATTCCTAACTGGTTTTGGGAAAGATGCTATTAATCAGTGGAATTATTATCTTGATTACGGATTAGAGTCTCAAAATATTTGGCAAAGGGCTTATGTTTCATTATTAGGATTACTACCTAGCGCTAGTCCCGAAGTTATTTATCTGCAGACAAGTTTTGATGACGGGGGAGAGTCACTGTCTGGTAATTGCAGTTACACACTATCAGGAGAAGTTCCTGATGCACGTTACTGGAGTTATGCAATTTATGGAAATGATAACTATTATCTACAAGATCCTAATAGCTTATTTGATGAACCAACTTTTGATGATTTGTTTGCTCAAGTTACAAATGGAAGCGAGCTTACATCGATAATTGGTGAAAATTACATAATAAAAATAGATAATAATCTAATTAATCAAAATGGAACATTAAGTCATTTTGGAAATGATTTCACCTTAATTTATAGAATTTACGGACCTAACTTAAATTATTATGAAAATCCAATATCGATTCCTGTCGCAAGCATTATCAATGAAGGTTGTAAATGAAAAGTTGGACTATAAAAATTTCAATAGTTGCTTTGATCACCCACGTTTTTTTAATTTTTATGGGTCCATATATAGTTATGAATCAATTGGATAGGAATATTGCTGATGCTATCGAAAATCCCTTCGACGGCTGTGAGGATACTTATGACGGTATAATTGGATATTTAGATCAGGTTTGTATCTCTAAAAGATCCTCAACAAGAATGCCAAATTATGATTTTATGTACACCATGTGCAGATATGACTTAGCTAATGGGGATTTATTTGTATCTATGCCCGTACCAGAAGATGAACGTTACTGGGTTGTACATGTGCACAATAACAATACAACTGTTGAGTTTAAAATTAATAATTTACAAATAGAAAATGAAAGGTATGAATTTTTAGTAACAAGCTCAAATAACCAAAATGAAGAAATAAAAACTATAAAAACAACAAATAAAGGAACAGTTTTTTGGAGACTATTAGTTAATACAGCAGATGAGATCTCTAAATTAGATGAGTTTAGAAGGACTACAGTTTGTGAATACAGATAATAACTACAATCCTATTGATTTATCAAAAAGTTTTTTAACAAAAAAAACATTGCCTAATCAGGTAAGTATTCAAGAGGGTTTCAATGTTGAGTTGTATGAAGTTAATAAAAATTTAGCTTTCATAAAAAATTTTGGGAATGTAGCTGCTTTTAAAGATGATACATCTGCATTGTTAATAGATACAGGTATGGGAGTTTCATCTGTTCAAGTTGTAAGTAAATTAAAGGAATGGGGAATTGAAAATGTGGAATTTATTATTTATACCCATGGGCATGTAGATCACGTTACTGGTACTGATTACATCATTAATGCATTTGAGAATAGCAACACAGAAGTTATCGGTCATAAAAATATTGTTAATAGGTTTGATCGCTATAAAAAAACTATTGGATATAACGGTATTATTAACCAAAGACAGTTTGGATTACCTTCTCCGGTTTTTCCTAATGAATTTACTTATCCTGATACAACATACGATGATAGTTATGAACTTGAATTTAACAATTCCGTACTGAAGTTGTTTCACGGGAAAGGTGAAACTGATGACGCAACCTATATTTATTCAGAAAAAGACAATGCTCTATTCACAGGTGATTTTTTTATATGGTCATTACCTAATGCTGGAAATCCATCCAAATCTCAAAGATATGTGGGTTCGTGGGGAGAAGTGCTTAAAAAAATGTCTGAATTAAATCCGGAATATCTTTTTCCTGGTCACGGTCCATTGATCAAAGGAAAAAAAGAAATTACTAAAGTACTTCTTGATACAAGTAATTGTATGTTGTGGATTGAGGACAATGTTTTATCTTTGATGAATAGTGGACATTCTCTTCGAGAAATTCATTCAAAATTATCACTTCCTCCTGAATTTCAACAGCCATATTTAGTTTCTGTATATGATGACTTCAAATTTTTAATTAATTCTGTATGGAGACAATATGGAGGTTGGTACTCAGGAACTCCATCGGAATTAAAACCTCCTGCTCTTGATGAAATAGGAAAAACCTATATTGACATGGCCGGAGGAGAAGATAATTTACTTGAATTCTTAAACTCATTAGTTTCTTCAGAAAAATATAGAGAAGCGTCTGTTATTGTTGACGCCGTCTACACAGTAAACAAAGAGTTATTTAGTGAGATTAAAAATGAGATTTATCTTAAATTATCTGAACAAGAAACTTCACTAATGGCAAAAGGTATTTACAAATTTGATCTTGATTCATGATTAAAGGTCATGAATTACGCTGGTAACAACACCCCAGATTTGTGCTTCACTTTTTCCATTCAACTCTATAGGCTCATAGTCTTCATTCTCAGGTTGCAAGACAACTGATGATCTTTTTTTAATATATCTTTTTACTGTTAGCTCACCATCAATTATTGCTATTACCACATTCCCATTTTCGGCTTTGATGCTTTTATCGACTACCAAAATATCATTTGGGAATATTCCAGCGTTTATCATTGAATTTCCTGATGCCCTTACCAAAAATGTTGATGCAGGATGTTTTACTAGATATTGGTTGAGGTCAATCTTGTCTTCTAAGTAGTCATCTGCAGGGGATGGGAAGCCTGCTGCAACTCGGTCTCCGTATAGAGGAATTTCGTAAAGGCCTTTACTTACTATTTCTGAAATGTACTTAACTTTACTTTCGGGTACACGAATCGCTTTAGTTGCTTCGCCATACTTGCCTTGACCTCTAGGCCTTCCTGCTCCTTTTCTTGCTCCACCTTTTGGCATAAAAATGTCTTTCTTTTATCTTAGAATAGTGTACAGTATTCAAAGAAATAAATAAAGAATGAAAAATAAAATTTTTGCTTTAGTCGACTGTAATAATTTTTACGCATCTTGTGAGAGGGTGTTTAATCCAAAACTGGAAGGAAAACCTATCGTTGTTCTCTCAAACAACGATGGATGCATTGTTGCAAGGTCAAATGAGGCAAAAGCATTAGGCATTCCAATGGGCGCTCCACTATTTAAATATGAACAATTGATAAAGAGAAACAATGTCCATGTATTTTCATCGAACTATACATTTTATGGAGATATGTCAGCAAGAGTAATGACATCTTTACGATCAATAGTTGGAGACATCGAAATCTATTCAATTGATGAAGCTTTTTTAGATATTAGCAAGTTTTATTATTGCGACTTAACGGAGACAGCGAATGAAATACGGAGACTAATAAAGCAGTGGACAGGGATACCAATCTCGATTGGTATTGGACCCTCAAAAACTCTGGCAAAAGCTGCAAACAGACAAGCAAAAAAATATGAGGAATCAAATGTCTTTGATATACGTGAAGAGTCAGAGAGAGTAAGAGTTCTAAAAGACCTCGAACTAGAAGATATATGGGGTATCTCAACAAGATGGGGTAGAAGACTAAGAAAAATTGGTATCAATTCAGCATATGAACTCTCAACAGGAGATCCAAGACAGATACGAAAGACTTTGAGCATTGTAGGAGAGAGAATCTATCATGAGCTAAATGGCATATCATGTATGCAAATTGAAGAAGTTAAAAATAAGAAAAACATAATTTCTTCAAAGTCGTTTGGGAAAAAAGTAACAAAAGTATATGAACTTGAAGAAGCTGTTTCAACATACGTTGCAAGAGCTTGTGAAAAGTTACGAGCTCAGAATTCAAGAGCTGGAGGTATTCACGTATTTTTAAGAACAAGTCCATTTATAGAAGATGAAAGAAAATATAGCAATGGAATGAGCTCTTTCTTTACAATTCCAACTAGTAATACTTCAAAAATAATCAAAGAAGCGAAAAGATTAACAAATAAACTTTTTTTGCCAAATTATGAGTATCAGAAAATAGGCGTAATACTCTTGGATATATCTGATGCCAAATATGAACAGTTTAGCTTCTATGAGCATGAGAATTATGAGAGATCCGATATTCTTATGGATTCACTAGACCAGTTAAATGATAGATTTGGAAATGGAACTCTATTTATGGGAGCACAGGGAATTCAAAAAAACTGGAAAATGCGAGCTGATAGAAAATCAGCTGCTTACACAACCAAATTGATAGACATTCCTAAAGTTGATTAACTTTCGATTGTTTTCCAGAAAGATCTTGTTCTAATAAACCAAAAAAGTCCAACGGAAAATCCTAAAGTTGGAAATATTTTAAATAAAGTTAAGACGTCATACTGAGTAGCCAAGTATCCAATAATAAGATTTGAGTTTGTAAACATTAAAAAATAAAAAGAGTAATCCAAACCTGCAATTCGTCCTCGAATATTATCAGGGGTCAAAATTTGTATACCGTAAGATGAAAAAGCCCATTGTGCACCTCCACCACAGTGACCTAGGACAAGAAGAAGAGTTGTTATATATAAGCTAGGTGAGAAGGTTATTAGAAAGTAGAAAATACCCCAGATCATTATGCAGGGACCAATAGTTGAAAGAAGTTTCTGATCTGTTTTTCCAAAAAAGTACCTAAACATTACTGGCCCTATAAATGCACCAACGCCACGAGCACTCCACATTAAACCTGCTCCAAAATCACCAGTGTTGTATATGTCTAATGAAAGTATTGTAAACAATGAAAGTAAGCCAGCAGCTGAGATACCAAACATTCCCTTTGTTACAGTTAAATAGAATATTTTATTATCTGATAAAACAAAATTCAGTCCATCTCGAAATTTAACTCTATTGGTATTGTCAACATTTCCTGAATTTTCATTTAAGTTTGTTTTAATTAGAAATACAAGGAATGCTGAGAACATAAAAGACAGAAAGTTTATTGTGAACAATTGATTTCTTGATAAAAATTCAGATAAAAATCCACCAAGTCCAGCTCCAAGTCCAGCAGCAATTCCCCAAGTTGAGAAATTAAGTACATTTGCTTCAGGTAAATTTTCTCTTAATACTACATTTGGCAAGGCAGCGTCTGAAGCAGGCATATAAGCACAATTTACAACGCCTAAAAAGGAAAAAGAAATAAGGATAAATAAAACATTTTCCGTAGATACAGAATACATAATCAATAAGACAGCACATCCGGATAGAAATTCCGAAACAGCAATTACAACTTTTCTGTCGAATTTATCAGCAAGATATCCTCCAAAACTACCAAGTATGACATAGGGAGCACTTTGTACTACAAGAACAATTGAAGTTATCAGCGGACTATTGGTTAGTTCATAAATAATGCTTAAAAGCGGAACTGTTAAAAACCAGTCACCCATATAAGTTATAAACTTCGCATAAAAAAGTTTTTGAAAATCTTTATTTTTAGTTAATAAAAAAATGTATTTCTCAAAGTTATCCATGACTCATTTACTGTAACTGCTCACTGATTTATGAGTGTTATAATTAATTTTATGAAAACTGTACTTATCACAGGAGGGACCAGGGGTATTGGTCTTGCAATCGCTGAAAAATATTTAAGTGATGGAGAGTCTAATGTAGTTGTTACAGGAAGAAAACCTGACACCTTAGAAGAACTTCAAAATTCTGTAAATAACGATAATTTTCATACAATTATGGCAAAAGCTGATGATGAAGAAGCCGCTGATCGTACTTGTAAAGAAATAAATGAAAAATTTGGATCTCTTGATATTTTGATCAACAATGCAGGAACAAATCCTGCTGGTGGAAACTTAATGGATGTTGATATGGGAGCTCTTGAAAAAACATGGGCAGTAAATCAAAAAGGTCCTTTACTTTGGGCAAGAGCAGCATACAAAAATGAATTAAGCACAGCTATTATGAACATCTGTTCTGTAGCAGGATATTTTCCGTCTGATCTAATGGGGGCATATAATATTTCTAAAGCTGCTCTAATTTACATGACAAAGCAGCTTGCTTATGAATTAGCACCTGATATCAGAGTAAATGGTGTTGCTCCGGCAATTGTTAGAACAAGGCTCTCACAACTTTTATGGGAAAATGAAGAATATTCAAAAAATCTTCATTTGCTTCAAAAACTTGGAGAACCAGAAGATATTGCAGAAGCGGTATATTTCTTGTGCTCAGAAGAAGCTGGCTGGATAACTGGGGAAATACTAACTGTTGATGGTGGGTTTAGTATTAACGGAAATTCTTTATCCTAGTCATTCCAAACATTCAAACATAATTCTTCATCAAAGTATCTATTTATATAATTTTTTCCTATAAATGTAGGTTGCTTTATGATGGCCTCTATCAGCCAAATTTTTGTACCATTAACTAAATGTCCTCCAAATGCCTTTCCATCTTTATCAGATACAGATATATGGATATGAACCAATGGTTTATTTTCAAATAATGTGATGTTTCCAAGACCACTCAGTACCTCAAAACCACCATCAAAAAAGTGATCTTCGTATTCTTTAGTTTCTTGGTTAAAGTAAACAACATTTAAATTTTGAACAGCACCTATAAACGAAATTTCAGCAGTCTTTATTTTATTGTTGATTGCATATTCAGTTAATGATTCGAGTAAATAGGTATCCTTATCAAATTTTACATAGTGAACTTTTTGTCTATTTACTTTATATTTACGGGTGTACATTTATTACAGCTTAACTAACCTATAAAATATTTTGCAAGCTCGTGATAGACGGGTATGCCAATGATTACGTTAAAAGGAAAAGTCACACCTAAGCTCAAACCAAGATAAATTGCTGGATTTGCATCTGGAATTGCATCTTTAACTACTGCTGGAACAGCAATATAGCTTGCACTGGCCGTCAAAACCATAAGTAATGTTGCATTTCCAATTGAAAGTGCAAAATAGTTTGATGCAAATAATGCTAAAAGAGATCCTATAAGGGGAGTGATCAATGCAAAAAGTATTAAAGTTTTACCTTTACCCTTTAGCTCTTTAAGTCTTTTAGCTACACGAGTTCCCATCACAAATAAAAATAAATATAAAACATATTCAAACAAAGTATCAGTGAAGAATTCAACATTATCTGAAATTGTGCCTTCGATACTAAAGCCAATTATCAGTGAGGATATTAACAATACATTTGGCACTTCTAGAAATGCTGTTTTTATTATTTCAAAATTATTTTGGTCAACGTTACGTTTTCTTGTAATAAGAAAAAGTGCCATAAAAATTGCAGGGAATTCCATTACAACGAGAACAGCTGACATATAGTCATCAAATGCTTGAGAGTTTGTCGATAAATAGGATATTGCAGTAACAAAAGTGATTGCACTTACAGAACCGTATGTGCCAGAAAGAGCAGCTGCATCATCAATATTTAAATTATTTCTTAAATATAAATAAGAAAGTATAGGAATAAGCAATGCAAAAAATATTCCAAGGGATATAGCGTTAACAACTTCGCTAGTGAATCCGTTTTGTTGCAAACTGATACCACCTTTTAGACCCAATGAAAGAAGCAAGTAATATCCTAAATATTTTGATAGAGCTGGTGGCAGTGTATCGTTAAATATTCGTCCAATGATGATCCCAGAAATAAATAAAATAATTGCTGGATTGAGTATGGCTTCCATTCAAATAGAAATGATAGTAAGCAAATCAATATTTAAGAGTTTTATTAAAAATTTATTTTAATTGATCAATAACTTCTTTTGCCGTATCAATATCAACTGGATTTTCAACATTTCCATCTTTTTTAAAACTTGTTCCAATAATCAAAATATCTGCAATATTTTCATATTGATTAATGTTTGTATGATCAACTCCTGATCCAATTGCTAATTTTCCAACAGGAACTATCTCTCTAACCTTTGTAAGGTCATCCATATTTATTTGATGACCAGTTCCATCACCCGTTACAATAACAACATCTGCACCAGCTCTGTTTATTAATTCTTCTGCATGATTTTCTATTTTCGAACCCTCTGGTGGTACTGCGTGTTTAACAAACACATCAGCATATATTTCAATATCATTATTTAGATTTTTTTTAAAATCAGAAATTTCATGTGCTTCACCTTCAATTATTCCCTGGTCGGTAAACATCATTACATTATTTAAAACATTAATCCTTACAAAATCTGAATTCGTAGCTTCTGCAATTGATAGAGCTGCTATTCCATCATTTCTTAAAACATTTATACCAACTTTTAAATCTGAATTTATTTCTAACTTTTGTACAACAGAAGTAAAACTAGCAAGAGTTCTTTTTGAAATATCATTTTTTACAAAAGGTACATCGCCAAAATTTTCGATAATAATTCCATCAACCCCAGCAGTATATAAATTTTCTACATCTTTTTGGGCAAGTTTGGTGATCTCATCTAATCCTAAGGAATTTGACGGTGAACCCGGCAAAGCTTTTAAATGAACTACGCCATGGATGATCATAAATTAAATTTTTGCGTGCTGTAGTTTTAGATATTTTTTTGCAAAATCACCCTCAACTGAAAGAGTTGGTTTGAATCCCTTATTTGTCCTACCAGTTACAATCCTACACCAGTCACTTGCATTTCCTTTAATACTATTTTCTGACTTCTCATTTCCAAATTGCCATGCTCTGTATTCAGGACCAATTAATTCAATTCTCAAATCTTTAAACTTGACTTTGTTCTGTTTACTTGTGTTTTCGGCATTTAGCCATCCAAATAATGCAACATGTTCAATTCTTACTGTATCTTCATAATCTTTTTTCATACTGTCGTAAATGTCTAAGCCATGAGCCCAAGTTTCAGCTAATTTTGTAGATGAAAATGTGAGATAATCAATTTCGTTATTCCACCATTTTATTTTTTTTCCAGGAGATCCTTTAGCTAAAATTTCTACAACCTTTGCTCTTGAGAGTCTCCACCACTCAATAACATCTTGTGGTCTCATCTCATTACCTTTTTTTATACATTCTTTTTCAAATTTTTCTAACCCTTTTGGCCCCCTGTATTTATTGAAATCGGTACCTTTCTTTTTCATTGCATTAAGCGCTAGATCTTCCAGTCCTGCTAAATAACTTACATGATTTGTGATGTTCCAATTCTTAAAGGTTGTTTTGGTATCCCAATTTCTTACTGGAATACTTTGTAAGTATTGATCTAGAAGTTGCTGTTCAGCTACAAGACTGCTTAATAAATCTTTCACAATTTAATTTTAATTGTGAAACTCTCTTACTCCAATAGGAACATCAAATAAAATACTTTATTTATGATTTAAATCTACGTATTATCTATATATGAAGAAAATCATAAAATTAGTAATATCAACAATTTTAATAAAAGTATTTTATGACGTTTTTAATGAAAACAAGTTTGTTAAAGAACAGATTGATAAATTAAAAGAAGAAGTTACAAATTTAGAAATGTCTGATATTGATCAGAAAATTAAAGATTTTCAAAATAAAATCGACGGTTTTAAAAATAAAAATCAAGACTCTCCGGAGTAAAATATCTGGAAATTACTAGGTAAAACATTCTCATATTGGCCAACTTGGCTCGTCAAATTAATAACAACTGCCCATTCAAATATTATGAAATTCAATCATACTTTTATTGGTAGAAAGCTAATAGGGGAGAATATTTTACTCCTAGAAACTGTTGGACGTAAATCAAATAAATTAAGAAAAACACCTTTGACTTATGTTGTAATTGATGAAGGATATCTTGTTGCAGCCTCATATGGAGGGAGAGACAAAACTCCTGATTGGTTTTTCAACATAAATACAGACAAAGTAAAAATACTCGTTAATAAAGAATACAAAGATGCAAAGCCTTTAATTGTTGATGAACTTGAAAAGGAAGAGTATTGGAAACTATTAACTGATTTCTATCCTACTTTTAATCTTTACAGGTCAAAAACAGAGAGAGATATTCCTTTAGTAAAACTTGTTACAAACTAGGTTTTATATTTGGACCGTTTCTTACCACGGTATTCCATAGTGTTGAATAATGATCAAGGTCTTCAGGATTTACATGAGGAAGAACCATATTTTTCCATGTTTCATGCAAAGGATCTGAAGCATTTTTGTACAAATCTAATCCAACGGGAATTCTTTCTACAACTGTTCTAAGACTCATTGGCGTTTCAATATTGATGCTTATGTCATCAGATAAAAATGAGTTATTAATTTCAATAGCCAATTTGATTATTAGATCTGTGAATTCATTTTGTAATTTTGGATATCGTTTTTTAAATATTGATTCAAGCTGTTCTTTGTTAGGAAAAGGTTTATCCCAAATAACCCATCGATCAGCAAATGCTTTGTTTAGAGTTTGTGTTCCTGCATAATCCCTTAAGCTCGTTGGATTCATTGTTCCAAAAATATATGAGTCATTTCTTAATTCAATTACTTCTCCATTAGGAAGCTCTAGTTTTTTGTGTCTATCTAATAGTGAATGTAAAGCAAATAAAACTTCTGGTCCAGCTGCATTTAATTCTGATAGATTAATAATGGAAGGTCCTCTTAGTGCTCTGGTTAATTCGCCATCCTGCCATTTGGAATCTGTTCCACCAACTCCATCTCCATATAATTGAACTGAACCAAGTAAAGTCACGTCTCTAACTTCACCTGATAAAGGAATCCGATAGTATGGATAATTTAATTTTGCAGCTAATTGCTCTATATCGTGATCCTTACCTGTTCCCATATGTCCTTTAAGTGCAATATGAATCGGGATTTCATTTTTAAACGTATCTTCTTTGCTCTTAATAATTTGAGCTAATTTATATTGAATTCCAAAGTCTACATAATTTTTATCTAACTCAGGTATCCGTTCGGCTCTAGATTCATAATCAGGAATTGATTTTGATAGCTTACATTCATTTAGCTTTATATCACCCTTACCAGTTGGGTTTTTAAATATTTGTTCAGCCATCAAGCCACTCCTGTAGATTCTTCAATATTCTTTATAAGTATATCCTTTGTGATGTTTACTATTGAATGAATTAACTCTTCAGGTTCATTTATCTGCGTCTTATTGATATATTCTTTCCAAGTGCCTCTTTCTCCAATACCTATCCCAATTACATCAATCCCAACTTTGGAAGCATAATTGATAGAACTTTTTAAATCCTCAAGTGATCCTCTTGTCATACCGTCTGACAGTACGGCTAAAAGTTTTGTTTTAGAACCTTTTTCTAGAAGTCTTTTTGTAGAAAACATTATATTTCTTTCGTCAACATTGGTTCCTCTTTCAAACATGCTTGCAGGAGGGTGATCCAAATTAGATTCTATTTTGTCTAATGACTCCCTTAAGTTTCTTGAAAATTCAATTAAACCTATAAACTTTTCATAATTTTCTTTCCATGAATCATCAAACTTTTTAATAAAATAATGATTTGTTGTATTGAAGTAATATTCAGCATTTGATCCATAATTTGTATTTAGCATCGAGGAAACAGCCATCTTTCTTTTTAAATATAATTCTTCATTTTCTAATTCATCTGCCGCAAAGCTCCTATTAAAAATTGCTACTTCAAAATCAATATCTAATTCATGGCAGATTTGTGCAAGATAACTTGCTCCTATTAATGCCGCTGAGAGAGACCAGGGATAGAAATCACCTTTATCTTTTTCAAGCATTGATCCACTTCCATCAATTAGTAAAGATACTGCATAAGATTTGTTTGAAAGCCTTTGTTTTTGTTCAAACATTCTTTCATACCTACCTGATGCAAGCATTAAAGGAACATGTGGTGATAAATCTCCCTGATCATAACCACTGATTCTGAGCCTTTTTTTGTTATGTATAAAGTAAGGTTTTATTTTGTTTGTAACTTTGAATACGGGGAGATCCCATTCTTCCAACAGGGAGTTATAAGTATTTAAGCCATTTGTATATAAATTTTTAAATGATTTTGGTAAATTAGTACTCAGTAATTTTGATACTTTACCATTTGGAAGATAAACGGTTGAGGATGTTCCAACTTTTGAAACATGATCATCCATAAAGTTAAGCTTTTCATCTTCTGAATCTGCACCCTTTTTACCTAAGAATTTTTCTAAGGTATTACCTGAAGTAATGTTTGTACTAGAAGGAATTAAGACTTTGTTTAAATCGTCAATTACGGAGTCTTCAAAATTTTCTATTGATTCTCTACGTTCTCCCAATGTTTGGTTATCAACATCTGGTAATAGATTGTATCTTCTACAAATATCTGTAATTTCTATCGTTATATCAATAGTGTCTTCTATCAAGTTTTTATCATATGAAAAATTATCTAATACTCTTAAAGTCTCTTTTAAGGGTTCTTTAATATTTTTTGGATACTTTTCTATATCTAATTCAACATATCCTGTGATGTTATGAAAAAGCAATGTTAAAAATTTATTGAAAGGCTTTAAATTTTTTATGTTGATACTAGATTCTTTATAAATATCCTCGAGGATTGATCTAAGCCCGTTAAAGTTTTTTACAAATTGAAACTCATCATAGGAATGCACAAGTATTTCAAAAATGTATTTTCCAAATGGACCCGCGAGAACTTCAAGAACTTCATCAATGTTAGTTAACCCTTCAGTGTCATCTTTATATTTTGTGAGATCTTCATCAACATTGAAATTATATTCTTCCATAGAATGTATAGCCTCATGAACTACAGTTCCAATTATTAATTCCTTAAATTCAAGTTCTGAATCTGAAACTGCATTAACCAAAATAGATGGATTTATGTTTATCTCGTTTTTGTTTTTGCTTTTAGTTTTACCTAGATTAATGACAATATTTGCATTATCAGTTTCGGATTGTATTAGTCGTGTAATTGCTGGACTAATTTTTTGAAATATTTCAATAATTTGAGTTTCTAAAGTTTTTTTCTTAAATTCCATTTTTTATCATTATCATTAAAGACTGATAATACAAGTATAAGGTGAATATTAAGTTGAATGAAATTGCAAACAAGACTGTAATCGTTTCCGGTGGTAAAGGAAGCATGGGAGTGATGGTCTCAAATTTTATTAATGATCTAGATGATTTTGAAGTAATTGGGATAATTGATCCTGGAGAAAATGACTCAACATTTAAAAACTTTTTGATATCAGATGATCTTGTATGTGACTATATTTTTGAATTTGCTCCAGCATCTGTTGTTAATGAAAATATTAAGATTCTTGTAAATAACGATGCCAAATTAATAATTGGATCATCAGGTGTGAATGATGAATCAATTAAACTATTAAAAAATTCTGAAAAAGGAGTTGCACTTATTCCTAATTTTTCAGCGGGTGCAGCTTTCCAAAAAGTTTTTTCTGAGCAGTTATCAAATACATTTAAGAATGTACACATAGTAGAAAAACATCATTCAAATAAGGAAGATGCACCATCTGGAACTTCAAAAGATGTTGCTTCAAGTTTAGAAAAGATGAACTCAGAAGATATAGAGGGGGAGTATTTTGCAAAAACAGAGGAAAATTCAATCAATATTTATTCATTAAGGTCGGATGATTATCTAGCTGAACAAGAAGTCGTATTTTCTAATACTTTTGAAGAATTTATTCTTGATCATAAAGTTAATGATAGAAAAGCATATTTAACAGGTATCGAGATAGTATTACGTGAAATGGAAAATGTGAATTCTTATGTTTATGGACTTGAAACTCTTATGAAAGAAGCAATGGACCGTTCATGACTGAGTTTGGTAGTTTATTAACAGCTTCAATTACTCCATTTGATTCACGAGGTGTATTAAATACTGACACTCTTTGGAGACTTTGTAGAAAATTGGTGCATGACAAATCGGAAGGACTTGTACTTACTGGAACAACAGGAGAATCACCAAACCTTTCAATTAAAGACAGAGAGATTATTTACTCTACTGCTATTGATTCTGTGAGTGATAAAGCAAAGATTATTGCTGGTACTGGAACATATTCAACTTCTGAATCAATTGAAATTACTAAGATGGCAGATTCTCTTGGAGTAGATGGAATAATGATTGTTACTCCGTATTATTCAAAACCTTCTCAACATGGAATTTTGCGTCATTTTGAAGAAATATCAAAAATAACAGATCTTCCAATAATGGCCTACAACATTCCAGGTCGTACAAGTACATTAATTGAACTTGAAACTCTTCAGACACTTGTTGATGATATCGGCATTCATTCTATTAAAGATGCAGTTGGTGATTTTGAATTTTCTAAAAAGCAACTTGAATTGTTAAAGGATAAAGCAGATATTTATTCTGGAAACGATAACCAAACATATGATTTTGTAACAAATGGTGGAGTAGGAGTAGTTTCAGTTGCATCACATGTTGTTGGTGATGAGATTTCTAAAATGATAAGTTTTGCCAAAGATAATGATTTAGAAAAAGCTGAAGAGATCAATATGCAATTATCTAATTTATTCGAAGCTATTTTTGAAGAGCCAAGTCCAGGACCAATTAAAAAAATCTTATCTGAAAGTTGGGAGGAAGTTGGAGAGCCTTTACTTCCAATAACCTCAATTACACCTGAATTAGCCAATAAAATTAGGGGTTTTTACAAAAAAATAAAGGAAAATTAGGCTTTTTTTACTATTTTCTATGGTATAATATGTTCGTGGCTGTTAAGACATCCACTCGCAAAAGGGTTGATGGGCGTAAGCGGGTGTCTAAACCGAAAAATTTAATAAAAGTACCTCAAACTTTAAGAGGTATTTCAGATACTTCAAAAAATATCACTAGTTCATTTTTTAAGTCTTACCAAGCTGTCGCTGTGTTTATGACTGGATTAGGCATTCTTGTAGGATTATCTTCTTTTGGCAAAGCTGGTCCAATAGGAGAGTTCGTAAATAATTTACTTACATGGTCGTTTGGCTATGGTGTATATTTATTTCCTCTACTTTTGATTTATGGTGCTGCAATTCTTATAAGAGATAAAGACTTTATAAATACCCAAAAAGTATTTATTGGAACAATCTGGGTACAAATATTCACTTCTGCGTTATTTCACTTTTACATACACTCTGAACCACTGTCAATAAGTGTTGGAAGTGCTGCTCTACAAAAATCCGGAGGGTTTATTTCTGCATTCATTGTTTACCCATTAAATAATTTACTTGCTGCAGAAATGACCCATGTTGTGCTTTTATTCGGTTTGATCATTTCTGTTTTATATATGACGGATATAGAACTTAAAGATCTCATCGGTGGAGTTCAGGCAATTTTTGTCTACTCATATAGGTTTATTTTTGCATTTTATAAAGCTAGAAGAGAGGCATCCAAAATTAATTTTGATCTTATCAATACTGAAACTATAACTCCATCAGAAGAAGTTGAAACTAATAATGTTGTTACATTGAAGAAGGAAAAAGTAAAAAAATCAGTTAATTCGAAGAAGCCTAAGTCAAAAGAACCTTCATTGCCTAAATCAAAAAAACCAAATACAAAATCATCCAACTATGTACTTCCACCAATGAAATTATTAAAAATGGGTACTGATGTTTCTACCTCAAAAAAACTTTTACAACAAACGGCAACAGATTTACAAAATCTCTTAAAAGAACATGGTGTAGAAGCTGAATTAACAAAAATTGTTCCTGGACCAACTGTCACAAGATATGAAATAGAGTTATCACCTGGTGTTAAAGTATCTAAAGTTACATCACTTTCACACGACATTGCTTATGCTTTAGCTACACCAGATGTAAGACTTTTAGCTCCAATTCCTGGAAGAAGTGCGATTGGTATTGAGATTCCAAATAGGCAAAGAAGACTTGTTTCATTGGGAGATGTTCTAACCTCTCCAGAGGCAAAAAAATTAGATCATCCTTTAAATGTAGGACTTGGATTAGATATTTCAGGTCAAGCAAGATTAATTAACTTATCTGAACTACCTCACGTTTTGATTGCAGGGCAAACTGGTGCAGGTAAATCATCCTGTATTAATTCAATTGTTACATCTCTTTTAATGAGGACTAATCCAGATGAGGTAAAAATGGTAATGGTTGATCCAAAAAGAGTCGAATTAGGACAGTACAACAATGTACCTCATTTACTTACAAAAGTAATTACAAACCCAAAGAAAGCTGTTGATGCATTAACTTGGGCTGTTTCTGAAATGGATAGAAGATATGATTTATTAGCTGATGGGCAAGTACGTGACATTAATGGATATCATGAAAAATTTGATGCCGGATTATTAGATACAGAAAAATTTGATAGATTTCCTTACATAGTTGTGTGCATTGATGAATTGAATGATTTGATGATGGTTGCTGGTAGGGAAGTAGAGTCAGCAATTGTAAGACTTGCTCAAATGGCTAGAGCAATTGGAATACATTTAGTTGTCGCAACTCAAAGACCTTCAGTAGATGTTATTACTGGTGTAATGAAAGCAAACATTCCTTCAAGACTTGCATTTTCTGTAGCCTCAACAACAGACTCAAGAGTTATCCTTGATCAGTCTGGAGCTGAAAAATTAATTGGGCTTGGAGACATGCTAATTGTTACAGCTTCAAATCCTAGATTAGAAAGAATCCAAGGTGCTTGGGTTACTGAGGAAGAAATAAAAGATGTAGTCTCATGGGTTAAGTCACAAAAAGAAGCTGAATACAATCCTGCTGTTATTGAAGAACAAAAATCTACAACTGTTCAAAGCGATGATGATTTAGGTGAAGATGAAGAATTAATTAAAACTGCCACAGATCTTGTTGTTAGATCACAGTTAGGATCTACTTCAATGTTACAAAGAAAACTAAGAGTTGGATTTGCTAGAGCAGGTAGATTAATGGATATTCTTGAATCTCAAGGAATTGTTGGACCATCTGAAGGATCAAAAGCAAGAGAGGTTTTAATTACAGTTGAAGAATATGAAACAAACAATCTTTCCTCGATCAATGATGATAATGAAATTTCTGATACGGATCATACATCTGAAGTAATAGATGATGAAGAGACTACTGACGATAGTTGGTACGAAGAGTAGCTAACTTTTTAGAGTTTTACCTTTTATAATTCTATTTCTTATTGCAGCAGAAATCGTATCTGCGGTTAGTACCAATAAAATAGTACAAATTAGTACTGTACCTGCTCTTGGAAAATCCCTAAATCTAAGTTGATTTATTAATTCCTGTCCAACACCACCTGCTCCTACAACACCAAGAACTGCAGATGCTCTTAAATTAATTTCAAAACGATATAGCCAATATGATGTAATTGTTGGCATAACTTGAGGTATTACTCCAAATGTAAGTTCATTAATTTTTGATCCTCCAGAAGCTTTTATAGACTCAAGTGGTCCTTCATCGATACCCTCTATAACTTCTGAAGAAAGTTTTCCTAAAGTTCCTATTGAATGAATTCCTACAGCAAGTGTTCCTGTTAAGGGACCAAGTCCAGTTATTGGCAAGAAAACGAAAGCTAATATCAATTCTGGAAAAGCTCTTATACCATTAAGTATTTGTTTAATTACCCTGTTCACAGATCCAATTGTTATATTATTTGCTGCTAAAAACGATATGGGGAAGCTAAATATTGCGCCAATAACTGTTCCTGCCCATGCAATAAATAAAGATTCAAAAACTTTTGGAATTATTCTATCAAATGCTTCTGAGCTTAAATCTAAAGGAAACATAGCACCAACCAAAGTTGCAATTTGTGCAGGAGCATTAAGTATCCTATCTAGAGTTATTTCTAAACCTGATGCAGACCAAATCGCAGAAACGACAATCAAACTAGTTAATGAATACTTAAATATTCTTTGATTTAATGGTTGCTTTGGAATTTTCACAATATTTTTCTTCTTAACCAAACACTAAATTGTTCTATCAATATGACAACAACAAGAATGAGAACAATTATCGGTGAGATTCTATCAAATCTAAGAAAAATTCTTTGTGTTTCAATTATTCTTCCAACACCACCAGCACCAACTAATCCAAGAATTACGCTTGCCCTAATACATAATTCAAATATATATAGAAAATATGCAGTAAAGTTGGGCAATACTTGTGGCAAAGCAGATGTAAAGACAGATTGATTATGTGATGCACCAGTTGCTTTTGCGGCTTCCATAGGACCGGGATCAATGCTATCTATTGTTTCTGATAATAATTTACCCATTATTGCAAGCGAAAACATTAATAATGCAAGTACACCAGCAAATGGGCCAATGCCTACAGCAACAGTAAAAATCATAGCCCAGAATAAATCAGGAATTGTTCTCACTAGATTTAAAAATGACTTGTATATGAAATAAGAATATTTATTTAGATTTGTAGCTCTTGATGCATAAAAAGATAATGGTAAAGCAATTGCACAGCCTACAATACTCGCCAAAATAGCAATTTGTATAGTTTCTACCAATGCTTCTGATGAATTTTCCCAAGCCCATGCCCATTTAGGATCAAATAGAGGATCAGTGACTAGATACCTATTAGACAAGTTATTTTTAAAATCTTCAAAATTAAAACCTATCTGAAGAAATGAAAATATTGAAAATAGTATTCCAGTCGGTATTCCTATTAAAACTAATAATGAAGGATTTGGCTTTTTGGGATAATTAATCATTACCTATTAAATCTGATTGCTTGATTGATCTTCCATAAATATTTTCAAAGTCTTCATCTGAAACGTCGTCAACTTTGCCATCATAAACTAGTTCACCATCTCGTAAACCAATAAGTCTGTCTCCAAATTCTTTAGCTAAATCAAGAAAATGTAAATTTACAATTGTTGTAATTCCAAGCTCTTTATTTATTTTTTTAAGATAACTCATTACAACTCTTGATGTGATTGGATCAAGCGAAGCAACAGGTTCATCTGCAAGCATAACTTTTGGTTTTTGAGACAAAGCCCTGGCAATCCCTACTCTTTGTTGTTGTCCACCGGAGAGATTAGAAGCTCTCACATATGCTTTTTCAAGAATCTCAACTTGATTTAATGCTTCAAATGCCATTTGTTTTTGATCTTTTGGCCATAATCCAAAAATTGACCTTATAGTGGAGACTTTACTTAATCTACCTGTCAGTACATTTTTTAAAACTGTTGACCTATTTACTAGATTAAAAGTTTGAAATATCATACCAATTTCTGATCTAATTTGTTTTAGTTGCTTTTTATTTGCATTAGTTATATCTTTGTTGTCCAAAAAGACAACACCATTGCTTGGTTTGACTAAATTATTGATTGTTCGAAGTAGAGTTGATTTACCCGCTCCAGATAAGCCGACAATAATTAAAAAATCGCCTTCATTTATTTCTAGATCAAGATTTTTTAGCGCTTCTACGCCACCTGGATAGGTAACACTTACATTTTTGAATTTGATCATATAAAAATTTTAACCGGGCTGAAGAACAACCCGGTTAAAACTAAGATTTAATCGTCGTATAGACCGAATTCTTCTGCTGCTTCTCTAACAACGTCGAATTCAGAGTTAACTGCTGGCACTAAATCAGTCCAACCATAAATTTCATCCATTATGGCTAAACCTTCATCAGTGGCAATATATGCAGATAATATGTCATAAATTTGTTGTTTAATGTCTTCAGGTAGATCTGTTCTAACTGCTATGACATCATTAGGAATTTCTTCTGTAATAGCAAAAGCAATTACCTTTTCACCAACATCTGCATTTGTTTTTCTTAGAGTTCTTCTTGCATCATCATAAGTGACACCAAATTTTGCATCACCATTATACAATCCAGAAATAACTCCATCATGAGAACCAGCAAATCTTTGAACTATATCACTGGTGTAATCGATACCAGCTTTCTTCAATTGTAATGATGGATATAAATACCCAGAAGTGGATCCTTCTTCAACGAAAAGAACTTCTTCACCAATCATTACAGATAAGTCAGCTTCACATGCAAGACCTGGACTAGTTGTAACACCATCTCTTACTTCAGGTATAAGTCCGTCATCGCCAAAACCCCATCCAACTTGTAATGCTTTAACATCTGGTGGTGTTGTTGCTGAACCTTCAACTAAGGTTGCAACTCCATCGATGTTTTCAAAAGCACCTATCACTGGTGTTGTTTCACAAATGCTTGCATCTGTTGTCCAGAACGTACCATGGTATGATCCAGAACCGAATCTTACAGATTTGGCAATCGCCTCAAATCTTGTAGGGAATGCGTTCATAGCTGTAACGTAACCCAATGTGGCAAATGCTCCAACATCTGCTTGACCGGATCCCATTGCAACTAATAATCCCGAATAGTCACTTGTAACAAAACCTTCAACTTCAATTCCTAATCCCTCTGATAAAACTTTCATCATCGGTTGAATATTGTCTAAAAGTTCTGCTTGCTCTGCACTTGGCACAAAACCGAAAACTATTTTATCTAGTACTTCAGCTGTAGTAGTAGCTGGTGCATCTAGGCTTTCTGTTTCTTCAACAACTGCAGGTTCTTCTACTGTTTCCTCTTCTGCAGTACCGCAAGCAGCAAACACAAGAGAGAGACATAATAGAATTAAAATTGTTTTTTTCACAATTTCCTCCGCTTGATTACACTCTCATCATACAATTTATGACAGAAACTGCTCGGGTATTAAGTTAAATTTTTGTAAATTTATAAGTCGTTTGGAACGTATCCATATTCTCTTGAAAGAATATTTCCATCTGTATCAATAATTAAGGAAATTGGTTGACCAATAATTTTTAAATTATCTCTCATATCAGATGTAGAAAACCCAATTGTGATTTCACCTTTGAGATTTTCTGATACCCAAGTCATAGTGGAATCGACATCACTATGTGCCAATGCGATTACATCATAGTTTTGGCTAACTGCTGCTAGATTAGCTTCTAAGAGAGGCAACTCCTCTCTACAAATTCCTCAATAATCAGCCCAGAAAACAACAAGGGTTTTCTTATTAGTTAGGTCTTCGTTTACTAAATTTCCATTTGCATCTTCATATACAAGTTCTTCAATTGAGGATGCTGCTGCACTTTGTGTTGGTTCATCTGAGGTACTATCCGATCCTGATGAACAAAAAGATAGTAGAAGTAAAAGTATGATTGCTTTTCTCATACATTTATCATAGTTATATTTAAATTAAACATTGCTAACCTAAAAATATGAAAATTGGTTTCTTAACAATTGGTACGGAAATACTACTAGGGGATACAGTCAACACAAACCTAACGAACCTTGGTAAACGTTTATATGAAAATGGGTTTAAATTAGATAAAGATATTACAATTTCAGATCAGCAAGATGAAATTATTAATGCACTTAATTTTTTACTTAAAGATTGTGATGTTGTTATCACTTCAGGAGGTCTTGGTCCAACAGAAGATGATATAACAAAGGAAACAATTTCTGAATCTTTATCATTGGAACTTGAGCTAGATGATGATCATTTAGAGTGGATGAAAGAACGCTGGAAAGCTCGCGGGTTAATTATGCCTGATACAAATATAAAGCAAGCTTATATTCCAGTTGGAAGTGAAAAACTCACCAACACTCAGGGAACCGCACCTGGTATAAAAATTAATCATGACAATAAATTCATTTTTATTTTTCCAGGACCACCAAGAGAATTCATACCTCTTGTTGAGGATGAGTTGATCCCTTTTCTAAGTAAAAATTATGAAAAAGAAAATACAGACTATCAATTTGTTATGTTTTTCAATCAAGCAGAATCATCACTGGCTGCTGAAATAGATAAGTTTAAACCAGAAGGTTTAGATATTGCCTATCTTGCAAGTAAAGGGATCATTAAATTACGATTTGATAAAAACTCTGTCTCAAATGATCAATCTGATATGTTTTTGGAAGAAATAGGTGAAACATTTGAAGATGATATTTTATCTTACGAAAATATAGCAGTTGAAAAAGTACTTGGAAATTTAATTAGTGAGTCAAAGCTTCAAATTTCTTTTGCTGAAAGTATCACTGGGGGTTTGATTTCCTCATCACTTGTTAAAAATCCAGGGATAAGTAAATACTTTATTGGTTCAGACATTGTTTATACAAACGAGTCAAAAAAAATATTATTAAACGATGAAAATATTAATTTTGATGATTGGGAAGAATTATCATATAATCTGACCGAATCCTCATTAAATAAATATAAATCTAATGTTGCTCTTACAATTCTAGGAGAGGCAGGCCCAATATCATCTAGTCAATACCCTGTAGGAACAATCTTTATTTGTATTTCAAATGGAGAGAAAACAGTTATTTCAGACCATAAAATGAATGGAAATAGAGCCGAAATCTTAGAAAGAGCAGGAAATAAAGCTCAATGGGAATTGATTAAATTCATAAAAAACTTGTATTAGAACAAATGTTCTAGTAAAATTGTCTTACTTAGATGTTTTAATAAAAATTAATTATTGTTAATTAAGGAGAAAAAATGGATAAAGACAGGGCAAAAAAACTAGATACAGTTTTTGATCAAATAGAAAAACAATTCGGTGAAGGCTCATTAATGAAGCTCGGTGCCGATAACATCAAAAAAATACCAGCTATTTCGACAGGAGCACTCTCAATTGATTTAGCTTTAGGTATCGGCGGAGTTCCAAAAGGTAGAGTTATTGAAATTTATGGACCTGAAGCTTCAGGTAAAACTACATTATCTCTCCATGTTGCGGCTGAAGCACAGAAAGCAGGGGGTGTGGCAGCATTTATTGATGCTGAACATGCTCTTGATCCGGTATATGCGAGAGCATTAGGTGTTGACGTTGATGAACTACTTGTTTCTCAGCCAGATACTGGTGAACAAGCGCTTGAAATTGCAGACATGTTAATTCAATCTGGAGGTGTAGATTTAGTAGTCATTGACTCTGTTGCAGCATTAGTTCCAAAAGCTGAGATTGAAGGCGAAATGGGTGATACTCATGTTGGTCTCCAGGCTAGATTGATGTCACAAGCTTTGCGTAAATTAACTGGTTCAATCAATAAATCAGGTACAACTGTGATCTTTATTAATCAAATCCGTGAAAAAATTGGTGTTATGTGGGGATCTCCTGAAACAACCAGTGGTGGTAGAGCTCTTAAATTCTATTCATCTGTAAGGATTGATGTTAGAAGAATAGAAACATTAAAGGTTGGACCAGAACAAATAGGTAACCGAGTAAGAGCCAAGATAGTTAAAAATAAAGTTGCTCCACCATTTAAGGAAGCAGAGTTTGATATTATGTTTGGCCAAGGTATATCCAGAGAAGGTAGCCTTTTAGATGTTGCAGTTGAGCACGGTATTGCTAGAAAAGCAGGAGCTTGGTTTACATATGATGAAGTACAACTTGGTCAAGGTAAAGAAAATTCTAAGCGTTTTCTGAGAGAGAATCCTGACCTTGCTTTACAGCTAGAGACAGATGTCTACAAAGCTGTAGGTCTTATTGAATCAGATGAAGTTGAGGTTGTAGAAGATGAAACAACTGAAAATGAAGATGAATCTGCTAAAGAGACTAAAAACAAAAAATAACTTAATTTTCCTTATAATTTTTTTATAATTTGTTATGTGAAAACTTCTATACATATAGAAAATAAAATCAGACCAAAAGCATCTAGGAATGGTCTTAAATATCATATAAAAACTTTTGGTTGTCAGATGAATGAGCATGACTCAGAAAAAATAGCTGGAATATTTAACAATGATGGTATGACAAAATCTGATGATATTGATAATGCTGATGTACTTTTTGTTAATACATGCACAATCAGAGAAAATGCGGACGATAAATTATATGGAACATTAGGGCATTTAAAAAAATGGAAATCACTAGCACCAAATAGACGATTACTTGTTGGTGGTTGCGCAGCGCAAAAAGATAAAGAATTAGTTCGAGAAAGAGCACCTTGGGTAGACGTTGTTATTGGAACTCACAATACGACAGAAGTAATTAATCTCCTCAACCAGGCAGAGGACTGGGGTCCGATTACAGAGATTATTGAAGAAACAACAGATATTGAAACAGAAATCGCCGCTGTACGAGAATCAAGTGTCAGTGCCTTTGTTACAATTCAAATTGGTTGCAACAACAGTTGTACATTTTGTATCGTACCTTCTGTAAGAGGTGTAGAGATAAGTCGAAGACCCTCAGACATCATCAATGAAATTAAAGGCCTTGCTCATGATGGAGTTAAAGAAATAACGTTACTTGGTCAAAATGTAAACTCTTACGGTAGAGATTTAATGATCAATAATAGGAGAAAACCATATTTCACTGAACTTCTGTATAAAATTCACGATATTGATGGTATTGAACGAATTAGATTTACATCACCACATCCCAAAGATTTTAAAATAGAAACATTAAAAGCCGTTGCTGACTTACCTAAAGTAGCGAATCAGATTCATATTCCACTCCAAAGTGGGAGCAATAAAATATTATCTTCGATGCATAGAGGTTATAACCAAAAAAGATTCCTTGAAAAGGTAGATTTAATTAAATCATTTATCCCTAATGTATCGATATCGTCTGATATTATTGTTGGATTTCCTGGTGAAAACGAGGACGACTTTCAACAAACAATGGATGTTGTTAATTATGCAGAATTTGACTTGATCTATATGTTTAAATTTTCACCTAGACCTGGCACAGTTGCATCTGATTATGTCGACCAATTTGTTGAAAAAGAACTTATAGATGATAGATTTATGAGATTAAAAGTTAGACAGACTGAAATCAGCGGAAAAAGGTATAAAAGATACGAAAATACGAAACAAATGATGCTTGTAGAGAAAATTTCCAAAAAAGATAACAATATTCTGACAGGTCGTATAGAAGGTGGTCACATAGTTCATCTCGAATCTAGTAGTGAAAATATTGGCAAACTTTTAAATGTGAATATATATGATTCCACACCTTTTTTCTTGAAAGCTACTTTGTAATCTTGCTTTATTTTCTTACAGGGATTACTGCATCTGGAAAATCAAGACTTGCTCACGAAATTGCTATTGAAAGAGGCTTTGATATAATTTCCCTGGATTCAATGGCAGTTTATAAGGGATTGGATATTCTCACCGCTAAACCAAATGATGTAATGAGATCACAGGTTTTATATTACGGTCTTGATATAGCTGAACCTGATCAAAATTTTTCTGTAGTAGATTATCTTAATTACTTAATCGAGATGGAAATTCCAGAAAAATCCTTTGAAAAAGATTATCTTGTTGTTGGTGGTACTGGTTTATATTTTCGTTCATTAATTAATAGTTTTGAGTTTAGACCCACTGATCCAGCTATTAGATCCGAATTAGAACAATTGAATGTTGATCAATTACTAAAGTTCCATGAAATGTACGAAATTAAAACACCTGATGTTGAAATTAATAAAAGAAGACTTATACGTAATATAGAAGATTCAATTTTAGAAGATGTAAAGTATGTTTTTCCACCAATAAACATTCCAGAAAATATTGTGGGTATATTTTGGAATCATCCTGATTATAAAAATAGAATTAGTAAGAGAACCGATGAAATGATACAACAGGGTGTCATAGATGAGATGAATGCTATTTCTAATCCTTCTAAAACTGTATTACAAGCTATAGGAATGAATTTAAGTAATGACCTTGCTGAAAATATTAATTTAAAAACGAACAGGTTAGCTAAAAAACAACTTACATGGTTTAAACAAGAAGATAGAATAAAAATTGTTGACTCCGATGATGAAAAAGTTATTCGTAAAGAAATGGAAACGATTATAGATGGTAAATGAATCTTATATGTCAGGAACAGGCAATGATTTTTTATGTACTGAGTATGACCGGGACTTGTCAGATATAGAAATTATTTCAATTGTAAGTGATTCACTTTTTCCTATTGATGGAGTCATATTGGTAGAGGGTATAGATAGTTCAACTGTGAAAATGCACTATTTTAATAATGATGGAACTCCTGCTGAACTATGTGTAAATGGTGTACGTTGTACAGCAAAATATGCAGTAGACAATAACTTAGTGGATACTAAAAATTTAATTGTTAAAGCTCCAGTTGGTGATATAAAGGCTTTTGTAGAAAATGATTATGTAAAAATTGAGGCACCTCTTCCTACGACTGGTGAGAGTATCGAAATTGATAGCTATATATGTACCACTAGTGAAGTTGGAAATCCTCATCTTATGGTTGAAGTAGAAGATGTAGAGAAATTTGATCTCGATAAATTTTCAATAAATGCCAGAAAGCTAGAAGTATTTTCTAATGGTGTAAATATTGAAATCTTTTCAGTTGTTGAACGAAAATTTATTTACGCAAGAGTAAACGAAAGGGGAGTTGGCGAAACAGATGCTTGTGGTTCTGGAGCTTTAGCTTTGTTTACTTATTTAAGAGAAATTAATAAAGTTGATGATGATGCAGTCGTTTTATATCCTGGTGGAGAACTCGAACTGTCTTATGAAAAAGAAAAGTTGTATCTAAAAGGTGAAGTTACATATCTCTAATTAACGAAACAACTTTTCCTATAGGTTGTATATTTTCATTAACTGGAATTTTTTCATAGTTTTTATTTGCAGGCACTAAATATTGTTTACCTTGAATATTTTTGAGAAATTTAATAGTACCTTCTGAATTATTTATAAGAAATGCACCTATATCACCATTTTTAATTGGTTCATTTTTATTAATAATAACTAAATCTTTTTCATGAATTCCCTCATCGATCATCGAATCTCCTGAAACTGATAAAGCAAATAGATCAGATTTTTCATCAGTATCTGGATAATTCACAGTTCCAATAACGTTTTCTTCAGCCATAAGTAAAGACCCTGCAGCAATTTCTCCTAGTATCGGAATTTTTTTATTCGAGAGCTGGTTGTTTACTGTCAATGCACGAGATTTTTTATAGTTTTTTTGGAGTAATCCCGATTGGATTAGTTTTTCAAGGTGATATTGGACTGTACTTGTTGATTTAAGACTTACTCCTTCGCAAATTTCTCTTACTGATGGGGCATATCCATTTTTTTCGATAAATATATTTATAAAATTTAAAATATTTTTTTGTTTTTCAGAAACCATAATTATATATTAGTACATATGTTCGAGTAAAAAAAGTGTCATACACGGTTTTTAATATATTTTTATGAAAGAAAAGTTGATATTATTTACATTTTTGACAATATTTTCACTAATTACAACACCAATAATTAAAAATAATTCCTTAATTACCCCAACAAACAATGGACTTATTACATATCAGGTCCAGAAAGGTGACTCCCTTTGGGATATAGCTTTAAAGTATGATTCAAATGATATTGAAAATTTCTTATTTGAGGCAAAAAAATTAAACAATCTTGATAATTCGACTATTTTTGAAGACCAAATATTAATAATTCCGTAAATTATTTGTTAGAAATTTTCAAGATTTCTATAATACACAATATATGGTATGTCCTTTTTGCAACGCAGAAGATACTGCAGTTGTAGATTCAAGAAAAAATGTTGATGGTGACGCTATTAGAAGGCGTAGACAGTGTTCTGTGTGCAATACAAGGTTCACAACATACGAAAAATCAGAAATTGAACTCATTGTAAAGAAAAGAAATGGTAATTTAGAAGAATTTCAGTACGAAAAGCTATTCAGTGGTGTAGAAAATGCTTTTGGAGGACAAGAATTAAGTGATAAAAAATTAAAAAACCTTGTTGAAACTATATATATAGATCTAAAGAATCATGGGAAAAAAATTGAAAGCAAAATTATCGGTGAAACTGTTCTTTCACACTTAAAAGACATTAATGAAGTAGCATATCTACGATTTGCATCAGTTTATAAGGAATTTTCAGCTGTCTCAGACTTTGAAAAAGAAGCTGCGGAATTAAATTAGGGTAAAATTTCTATATTTTCTAATATTTTCGAATAATTATCGTTAAAAATCTTTAATGAAGAATTAAAAAAGGCTGTTTCTGTTTCTTTATTTAGTTCGATGGCACTTATTAAGGTTAAAGCAACTTCATTTTCGTTATTTCTTAAAGATGCAACTAATCGGCCATGAAGGTCTTGAGCTGTAGCTAAAGCAGAATTAACGAGTTCTTTATGATCTCTAAATTCTTCAAGATCAGGTAATGTCTCACCATTTAAATTACTTTTTGCACCAATTAATGACAATTCAGTGGCAAGTGTATCGATATTTGTATCTTCATCTATTTGAAGAATATCATCGTAAATAAGGATTTCTGAATGCATAATTCTATAAGTAAATAATTGATCGAGCTTATTAACAATATCAAAAAGTGTATCTAATGATGCAGAGACAGTTTCTGAGTCTGGAATATCTCTATTTTCTAAATTTTCTTGATATTGAAGCAAGGATGTTTCAATAATCTGTAAATTTGCGCTGGCATTTGATACGTCATAACGGGAATAAAAAGGATTAGTTGCAACATCTAATAATTGAGGGATTTGACCAATATTATTATTCGTATTCTCTGTAATTGAAACAGCAATAGTTTCATTTTGAATATTATTATTTCGCATATTAATAAAAAACACTGATACAAAACTTATGATGCTTACTGTAGCTATTACTAACAGTGTTGGAACAACCCACTGTCTTCTCATTTCTAAATCTGTCCAAATTTTCTTTATTTGTGAAGTTATGTTTAATGGAACAAACGTCTGAGTGTCTGGATTAGATTCCTCAATTTTAGGTGTGTCAAAAATATTCTCTTTTGTCGTAACAAGTTCTCGACCTATTTCTATAGATTCAATCTCTTCATCAACCATCTCAAATTCATTTGTAATTCTTAAATTATCTATCTCTTTAATAATGTCTGGTGTTTGGATAATTGTTGTATCAGCTTCAAAACCAAGTACATCAAGAATTTTGATTTTATTTGAGGATTTCGCTTTCCTTATAAATAGATAATCTCTAATATTCATCAATGAAAGGTT